>Ga0315547_1000829_pt1 | contig 27321 bp, 21 predicted proteins | sample SalMarSW160240MG_2_FD_202542 | JGI IMG/M metagenome (GOLD analysis project Ga0315547, IMG submission 202542) | Salt marsh sediment microbial communities from the Plum Island Ecosystem LTER, Massachusetts, United States - Salt Marsh Sediment SW1601-240 ...
ATTTGAGCTGTTTAAGAAAGTCGCTCAGATCGCATCTATTGAAGCCGGATTTCAACCAGGCAGGTAACTTTTCGGAATTTTCCGATAAGTCATCCTCAAGTAATTCAAATGTCAGGAAAATCTATTATCTTTCAAAATAAATGAATAAAGTCGTATGGTTTCAATTTTTAAAAAGTCAAAACCTAAATATATACCTAAGGTATTTAATGAAGATCCTAACGAAGAAGGTATTCCATTCCTTGTCAAAACTTATAGAAAGTTCAATAATGGTAAGAATCAAGACAAACTTCAAGATTTATTTATGTATAGTTCTTCCCAAGGAATGGATAATATGCAGTCAAATTTATTTAAACTTCAGTTTGCTGAACCTATTGCTAAAGGACTTATAGGATTTGAACCAGATATTTTAAGTTATGTGTTTTCAGACCTTTTACATAGTTATTCTATTAGCGGGGTAATTGGACAAATAAAAAATATTGAGGAATTAATAAACTATTTCCCTGAATATAGTTATGCAAAGAAATACGTTGAAGAAGCATATCTGGAGATAAAAGCAAAAGATGAAATATTAAAGATAATTAAAGAAGAAGGACCAATATTAAAGAAAGACTTATTACCCCGTCTGCAATATTATCCAAAACTTTATCTTCAAGAAAATTTCCTTTTTAGATTATTGACTCAAAAGGTTATTCAAACGAGAAAAAGGGGAAAGTTTGTTGAGTACTTTGTATAAATATTATTAAAAATAATTCATAATCGAGTATTTAATTAAATATAAATAGTCGGAAGTATCTTTGCTAAATTAGGATTGTCGGAAATAATGTAATTACACTTATTATTAATAATGATTCTAAATAAGGGAGGTATCTATTTATTGTTAAGGCAGCTTTAAAGTATTTATTTAACTTAATACCAGGATGGGATTCAGGACTTATCAGACAGATTTGGCAAGGAAATTGAACATTAAAATTTGAGATGACACTATTTTTAATGATATTTGTTGATATATTTGCTACTTGTTGATATCTTTGATAGTACAGTAAAATCTTATATTATGACGAAAAAACAAATTATGTCTGGACAGTGGGTCAGCGGTAAAAATAGAATTAAATGCAATCTACCGCTTATTATTTTTGAAGAAGATAAAAATATTATTACTTATTGCCCAGCATTAGATTTGAGTGGTTATGGATCTACTGAAGAAGAAGCAAAAAAGTCTTTTGAAGTTACCTTGTCAGAATATTTCAGATATACTGTCAATAAAAAAACACTTGCTGAAGATTTAAAAAAACATGGGTGGACTATTATGAAAAATCTTAAGAAAAAGCCAATACCGCCAACTCTTGAAAATTTACTTCGGAGAAACGAAGACTTTAGCAGGATTTTTAATAAATATGAGTTCCAGAAAAGAAATACAACGATTAATATTCCTGCATTAGTTTAATGACTCCATCCATTAAGAATGTCAGCATACAAGATTTTAAAAGTTTCCTTTCACATCATGATTTAAAACGAATCAGAATTAACAAAGGACATGAAATATGGTGCGGAAAGGAACTTACAAGGCCTGTTGTTTTTCAAACTCACAAAGATCCAATACCCCTTTTTATTATTAAAAGTAATCTCAGAACAATGGGGCTGACATTAAATGATCTTCGTAATTTTTTAAACGAGCAGAATTAATTTTCATGATTTTTATCAGATTTGTCTTTACGTAAAGACGATTTACAATTCTCCCATCATAAAGAAGCCAGCACCCTATTTTAAATGTCTCGCTGCAATACTAATTGAATAGTAGAAGGGATGCTGGCCGGATTCAAACTTATGATAAATATTATTGCCAGGCAAATTTATTTTGCCTCAACTGATAGACACAACTTTAGACACAACACGACTATCTTTAAACAACAAAGCCTCTGACTTACAGGGGCTTTATGGTTTTATTTAGTAATACTGAGGCGACTACAAAGAATACAGAAAAAATTGCTGTGAATAAAATTCTTCTCATTGTTTACTATCTTTTAAAAAGAATCCAAATTATCCGGTATCTGAATTTAAAATTAATTGATTTTCACTCTTCTTGAGACATTTGGAGATTATTTGTCGTACATTAATAAAATAATCAGCTAATATAACTTTTTTATATCCCGGTAATATCTGACGGGTTTTCTTTTATTGTATTTTATGACTATCGGTAATCAATAATATAACAGTATAAATAAAATAAATATATTCTTATGATGTTAATATCCAGGCACTTACATTTTTCCCAAATTACCCCCTTTCCTGTTTCCCCCAAGGGGGAAAAGTTTTCCTTGGTGCTCCTTCCCCCGTGGGGGAAGGTTGGGAAGGGGGTAATAACCATTAAGTAATTCTTGTTTTATTCATGATTCCCGATACTCATATTGTATTTTTTCTGAATACTGAATCCTTTAGAAGTCAGGAAAAATGAATATCTGTAATTGTACGAATCAATTCGGATCGTATACTAAATTGATTATTTTTGTTTCATACAGCAATTAATGATTTTTGGTCTTAATACCATCAACATGAAACAAACACACTTACTTAGAACGCTGACAGGTTTCTTCCTGTTAATATTACTGACAGGCAATCTATTACTGGCACAGAGGCCTCAACAGACTCGTACCTTGCCCCGGATTATCGGATGGGCTGATGATACCCACTATCTTTTTCAGACATATGATGCAGATAAAAGACCTGTCATTCAAAGTGTTAATATCAGAACCGGTAAGGGAGTAGTTATTCCCTCCAGGAAAACGGACAGGGAATTACTGAATGAATCTCTGCCTGATAGTATATCAATAGGATTAAATGATATTGTTAGTCCTGATTATAAAAGTGTGATCTTTGTTAAAGAAAATGATCTTTTCTTTTTTACTAAAGGGGATAAGAAACTAAGGAGGCTGACAAACGACAGTATACCGGAAGTAAACGCCCGTTTTTCCCCGGATGGTATTAAGATTGCCTATACAAAGAACAAGGATCTTTATGTCTATGACCTTGCAGCTGGCAGAGAGATAAGGCTTACATTTGATGCTTCTGATAGAATTTATAACGGTTACGCTTCATGGGTTTATATGGAAGAGATACTTGGAAGATCAAGCCGTTATGCCGCATTCTGGTGGTCACCGGATGGGTCTAAAATTGCATATCTCAGAACCGATGAGAGTGATGTTCCGATATTCACCCTTAACAGACTTGACGAACCCGACGGTATTCATGGAAAGCTTGAACAGGTTCCATATCCTAAGGCTGGTGATCCGAATCCGAAAGTAAAAATGGGGATTGCAGACCTTTCTTCTGGTAAAACAACATGGGTTAAGACTGATTACAGCATTGATCAGTACGTTGCATGGCCCTTCTGGACTCCTGACAGTAAGAAAATGGCAATTCAGGTACTTAACCGCGACCAGAACGATATAAGGTTCATACTTGCTGATCCTGAAACAGGTGATTTTAATGAAATATACAACGAGAAAAGAACAACCTGGGTTCAGTTTTATGAAGATATCTATGTAATGGACAATGGCACCGGTTTTATTGTGAGAAGTTACAGGAACGATTGGGAGAATTTGTACTACTACAACTGGGAAGGGCAACTTTTAGCCCAGCTGACAAATTTTGACTGGAGAGTAAATGATATAGTCAGGATCGATGAAGATAAGAAAATGGTCTATTTTACCGGAACGGGATCTGAATCGACTGATAATCATTGCTTCAGAGTAGGGCTTGATAGTAGAAACCTTCTCCAGATCACTAAAGGGCCAGGTACCCATAATGTAAGTATTTCTCCTGAAGGGACTTATTTTATCGATACCTGGAACAACATTACAACACCCGGTTCCATCATTGCGTATGATAGAAAAGGTAAGATGATCAGAGAGATCCATAAGTATGAACAACTGGTTTATGATCCTGAAAAACATGCAAAAGCAGAATTACTGAGGATAAAAACTTCAGATGGTTTGTTCGATATGCCGGCTATGATTACCTATCCTTTAAATTTTGATCCCAAAAAGAAATATCCTGTACTCTTCAGGATATACGGAGGGCCGGATTCCAAAAATATTTCATCCAATAGATGGCAGGGTGAGAATCCTTCATGGGATGCTCAGAATGGTATCATTACATTTACGGTTGATCACAGGGGATCTGGTCATTTTGGGAAGAGAGGTCTTGATTATATGTATCGATCACTCGGCAAGTGGGAGATTCTCGACTATATAGATGCAGTTAAATGGTTGCTTGAAAAGCCATTTGTTGATCCGGCTAGAATAGGAATAACAGGAAGCTCATACGGGGGTTATATGACCTGTCTGGCACTTACGAAAGGTGCTGATTACTGGACACATGGCTTTGCAGGCTCGTCAGTTACCGATTACCGTCTGTATGATAATATTTATACTGAAAGATATATGGATACTCCCCAGGATAATCCTGAGGGTTATAAGGATGGTTCAGCACTTATCTGGGTAAAGAATTATAAAGGGAAACTCTATATGACTCATGGCGATATGGATGATAATGTGCATATGCAGAACTCAATTTACCTTATATCGAGGTTGCAGGACGAAGGAAAGACTTTTCAGTTTATGCTCTATCCGAACGGTCGCCATGGCTGGAGAGGAGCCAAGGCTATTCATTCGCGCAATGAAGCAAATAATTTCTGGTTAGCCAATTTCTTTGGGAAAGAATAGGATACACATAAAATAGTCGACTACGGCAATATCTATTCTTTTTAAAATAATATTTCTTGTGATCAGCACTTAACATATTGTTATAATTTTTGTTTACTGTAATTAGGACTTTTAATAAAACTCTTTAATAAATCATTAAACATATGACTATTGGCATTCTGAAAGAATCCGGTACTGAGAACAGGATAGCAATGCTTCCTGATGCAGTTACTCTATTGAAAAATCAAGGTGTTGAGGTAATAGTTGAGCGGCTGGCAGGATTTATGTTTTTATTTTATTTCACCAAAATACTTCATGAACTGTAGTCTTTCATAGATATCCGGCCGAGAGTATTTTTCCTGGCTTAACTTGCCTCTGAACTGGTCAATATAATTAAATCCCTTTTTATCCATCCAGCTTTCCATGTATTTCAACATTTCGATGATATAGCTGACACCGTTTTTATATAACGTTGAAGCCACCTGTACGACTCTCGCACCTGCAAGAATTTGCTTTATCACAGCTTTCCCATCATGAACTCCCGATGAAGCAGCAATGTCGATTTTTAATCTATTGGCAAGGATAGCAATCCATCGCAAAGAATTATTCATTTCAGCTGGATTACTAAATACTTCAGCAACAGTAACATTAATATTATCAATGTCAATATCAGGGTTTGTGAAACGATTAAAAAGTACAACTCCATTTGCTCCTTCTGCTTCAAAATTCATTATCACCTTTCCCAGATTAGTAAAAAATGGACTAATCTTTACAGCTACAGGAATACTAATTTCCTGTTTTACCTTTCTCAATATCTTATAGTATTTTTTTTCTGTCTCTTCACAATTATTATCGAAACCGAAAGGCGTAATAAAGATATTAAGCTCCAGAGCATCGGCTCCGGCTTTTTCTATTTGTTTGGCAAATCCAGTCCATCCGATATTTGAAATACAGTTTACGCTGGCAATTAAGGGTATCATAAGATCTTTTTTTACTTGTTTAATGATATCCAAATACTTGCCAAGTTCCTTTTCACTAACATGAACATCAATATAATCGAGTGTTTCAGAATATTCGGCATATATTAGTCTATTATCCCTGGCTTCCTTAAGATTATGTTCAGCCTCAAGAATAATCTGTTCTTCGAAAAGAGATTTCAGCACAACCGCTCCTGCACCATTCCTTTCCAGTTCAGCAATTTTACCAAACGAATCTGTTAAACCTGAACTAGCTATTATTAACGGATTTCTTAGTGTCAAGCCCATATATTTTGTAGTTAGATCCGCCATAGTTTTAGATTTTTTTAATAGATATAAATTAATTTACCTTAACTTTCTCTGAAATATATTTATGCATACCTGCGGCTGCCAGTCTTCCATCGCCCAATGCAAGTATAACAGTTGCCCCGCCTCTTACGATATCACCCCCGGCAAATATATCTTCAACAGAGGATTGCATTGTTTCGGGATTTACTTCAATGGTCCCCCATTTAGAGATTTTCAAATCGGGCATTACACCTGGAATAAGTGGATTTGGAGATACTCCGACACCCAGAATCACAGTGTCAATTTCGATATTAAATTCCGAATTCTCTATTGGGATTGGTCTGCGACGACCTGAAGAATCGGGCTCTCCCAATTTCATTTTCTGTATCCTCATTTTGTTTACCCTGCCTTTTTCATCAGCAAAATATTCAACCGGATTATGCAGATTCATGAATTCGATTTCTTCTTCAAGAGCATGTTTTACCTCTTCGACTCTGGCAGGCATTTCTTCCATTGATCTTCTGTAGATTATTATGGCTCTGTCGGCTCCAAGCCTTTTTGCAGTCCTTACCGAATCCATAGCTGTATTTCCTCCTCCAATCACTGCAACATTTTTCCCGCTTATAACTGGTGTATCGTACTCTATGTCTGCAGCATTCATCAGGTTTACCCTGGTAAGATATTCGTTAGATGAAAATATGTTATTATAATTTTCTCCAGGAATATTCATAAATGTTGGATTTCCTGCACCACTCCCAACAAAAAATGCTTTAAAACCCTGCTCTCTCAGATTATCAAATGTGAGCGTTTTCCCTATAATAAAATTCTTCCTAAAATTCACACCCATCTTTTTCAATATATCGATTTCCAAATCAACAATTTTATTTGGTAGTCGAAATTCAGGAATCCCATATTTCAATACACCTCCCAGCTCATGTAATGCTTCAAAAACAGTTACATGGTATCCTAATTTTGCCATATCGCCTGCACAAGCAAGCCCGGCAGGCCCGGATCCGATTATTGCAATCTTTATTCTGTTAGATTTGTCCACTACTGGGACAGACACATTTCCGCTGTTTCTTTCATAATCTGCAGCAAACCGTTCAAGGTGTCCGATAGCTATAGGATCTTTTTTAAGTGAAATTGAATAAAAGCAAGTGGCTTCGCATTGTTTCTCCTGAGGGCAAACCCTGCCACAAACTGCCGGAAGTGAATTGGTTTCTTTAAGTGTTGCTGCAGCTCCGTTAAAATCGCCGGCTTCAATTTGCTTTATAAATTTAGGAATATTGATCTCAACAGGACAACCATCAATACATGTAGGATTAGCACAATCGAGACACCTGCCAGCCTCAAAAACTGCCTGTTCGGGATCTAAACCCTTATTTACTTCATTAAAGTTTTTATTTCTTATTGTTGGATCAGCTTCCGGCATATGTACACGCAGTCTGTCGATCCGATCTTTGGATTTTATTGATTTTCTCAATTCAACTCTCCATGGCTGATTGCGTTCTTCCTTAAGATAGTCTTTTATTTCATTCATCTTAGGATCTGTTTCTTAAATATTCCTGATAAGCTTCCAATTCTTTTTCTTTATAGGCACCCAAACGTTGAAGCATTTCGTCAAAATCAACCAAATGTCCATCAAATTCAGGTCCGTCAACACAAACAAAACGAGTCTTTCCAGCTACTGTGCACCTGCATGCACCACACATGCCAGTTCCATCAACCATAATAGTATTTAGACTGGCTACAGTTGGTATATTATATTTTTTTGTTAATAAAGTGGCAAATTTCATCATAACAGCTGGTCCAATAACAACTGACAGGTCAACCTTCTCCCTTTTAATCACTTCTTCCATTCCATGAGTGACAAGTCCCTTATTCCCATATGATCCATCATCAGTCATAATAATGACATCATCTGAATTCTGTCTCATTTGTTCCTCCAGTATGATAAGCTCTTTTGAGCGGGCAGCAATAACTGTTACAATACGGTTCCCTGCTTTTTTAAAACCTTCAACAATTGGAAGCAGCGGAGCAACACCCACACCACCTCCGGCGCATAAAACTGTACCTGCTTTTTCAATGTGAGTAGCCTTACCCAATGGCCCTGCAACATCTTTAATAAAATCACCGGCATTTAAATCAGTTAATTTGCAGGAAGTGACTCCAACTCGTTGGATAATAAGATTTATAGTACCTTTTTTTTCATCAGCTCCTGCAATTGTAAGTGGAATTCGTTCTCCTTTATCATCTATCCTTAAAATTACAAAATGGCCGGGCTTTCTTGATCGGGATATTTCAGGAGCTTCAATTACCAATTTTATAACACTCTCGGAAAATACCTCCTTTTCAATAATTCTGTACATCAGTCAAATATTTTTTTGATTTTTACGATGACAAACATAATAATTAATTTACTACAGTTCTGCATATTACAATTAATTTTATAATATATTCTAAATTAATACATTACAATATATTAATTTGAATAAACTAGTGAAACACTTTACGAAACATTAAGTTTGCTTTATAGCTAAAAGCGGAGCTATTATTAATAACAATGGTCACATAATTTTTAAATAAATAGAATATAAATGAACTCTTATAAAGAAAAACTTACTCAAATCAGAGGATTAATGAAAGTTTGGTCTTAATTATGGTCATGGTACAGGACATGGTGTGGGCTTTTACCTTAATGTTCACGAAGGGCCACATAATATAAGTCCATCAGCATCAGCAGATAACAATACAATAATTGAGCCCGGAATGCTTTTTTCAAATGAACCTGCAATATACAGGGAAGGGGAATATGGTATCAGAACTGAGAATCTGATGATATGCTATGAAGATGAGGAGACTGAATTTGGACAGTTCCTGAAATTTGATATTGTAACATTATGCTATATTGATAAGGCATTGATTGATAAATCATTACTTGACAGCAAAGAGATTAACTGGCTCCTTAATTTCACCTCCTAAATCCCCCCAAAGGGGGAATGGGGGATTAATTTCCCTGCCTTAAAACATCCGTCATCAATGTCAGATCAATTACCGGAAATTCAGTTATCCTGAGTCTTGCACTTCCATAAGGAACCAGGGTAATAATCTCCGGATCACCTTCCAGTTTAACAGGACTTACAGGAGGAATATCTGCTGAGTTATTTCTCATTGTCCATGATGGAATTATCATACCCCTTGTTTTAATCACTACCGGGGCATCATTGTCCCATTGGACATATGTTCCTGTTTCTTCTGACCATATCATATCACCCTTATCAGCAAAGGGAAACTTGCCTATAGGGTTCTCTACTAATGTAACACCTCTCGAAAGATTGTGTATATCAACCATAAGACCATAGTTCCAGGGGGATTCCGGATAGATCTCCCAGTCGACACTACCCTTATATTCAAAGTTATTATAGTTGATTTTGACACTCTTATATTTCTTTTCTATTCTCAAAGAGAAGTAGAGGGGACCCCTCAGCAAAGCCAGCGAGTTGTTATATCGCTTCTCGGTTCTTATTTCCATAGGCATCTCCATCAGGACCTCGTCACCGTTATTCCATCTTTCTGATAGCCTGACGGTTGATCCTGCAATGCTATTAATAGTCTTATCTTTATAATATACATTTACTGTATCAGCCCAGCCCGGGATTCTCAGGTAAAGAGGGAATCTGACTGGTTCAGGTGTGCTGATCCTGAATTTTATACTCCCTCTGAATGGATAATCTGTCTCTTCAAAAATTGTGACTTCTGTTCCTTTACCTACCTTCGCTTTTACCCTTGAAGGGCTGTAAGACGCTGCAATCAAACCATTATCGTTTGTTGCCATCCAGAGACTCTCTGTGAATTTGGGCCATCCCTGGTGCATATTTGCAAGACAGCATGCAAAGTTGGGCATCAGGCCGTATATGTTCGAATAATTCCCGTTAGTGCTCCATTCTCTCTTATCACCGGTTACCAAAACCTGGTTCGATTGTTGGTCGTACTGATGTGTCCACATATCAGGTGTCATAGTTCCAGGTAAGGCATTAAAAGTCAGTAGTTCAAGTCTGTCAGCAAGAGTATTGTCACCAAATATCTCATAGAGGTTTTGGAGTGAGAACATGTATTCAACTACTGCACACAACTCAGTACCTCTGTCGGGACTCTTGCCTGAAAGATGCTCATCACCTGAGAACCTGCCTCCTGCCTGGCCATGGTTAAGATCATATTTGCTGATACCCGTGAAGACAGCATTTTTATATCTTTCATCACCTGATTGCTGATACCACAAACCCGGGTACTTGATTGCCATGGCATTATTGACCACATGGGCAGTTAATCCGTCAGGTCCCCAGTTCAGAGGTATTTTTTTCTCGGCCGAAGCTGCTGAATCCCATGGAAAATTCTCATAGTAAGTTGTCCAGTCTGAGCTGTTTTTCTGAATTGACTCGATAGTTTCAAGTATCCATGGTTCTTTTAATTGTCTGAAGAGCCAGTATCCGGTCACTGCATTCTCCATTGCTCGCACACCACGCCAGTCTTTGTCAGGCCAGTCAGGAGGAGATGAATGGAGATAGCGGAAATACTCTGTTAATACATTAAGAGCACGGTTATCCCCGGATGCTTCATAGTATTGCATGAGTACTTTATTAGCTACTGCCAGGGGCCAGCGGTCTTTGTTTTTTGCAGGACCATACCATCCTGTATCGTTGCTGCTTGCAAGAATCGGTTCTATCCAGTTATTAACCTTATCAATTAACAGTTTATTATCAAGAAGATAGGCCAGGGGGACAAGTCCGTCGAGAAAATATGGACCTCTTTCCCATGCTTCGCCTGTGCCTCCTCTCCATGAGGAGTTAACCAGGTCAGGCCAGAAATCATCGAGGTTGCCTGTGAGGCCTTCAGCCTGGACTTCAAGCTGCACCTTAAGCCACCCCTCAGGCTTGATAGTACCAAGAGGCAATCTGATATAAGCATTCTGCTTTAATGGTTCAGCATTAATATTATAATTTATATTCTTTTTCATTTTGTTACAACCAGAAAAAATTATAATTAAAACAGTAAATAGTGAAAAGATGACTTTATTCATAACTTAAATTTTTATTTAACCTCAAAGACTTTATTATTCCAATTTCACCCAAGCCCAAATCCCAAATCTAAGATCCCAAACTCTAAGTAGTTGAGGCACTCCAAACATCTACCATAAAACCTCCCATGGTGGTCTCAATTCCGGATTAACACTTCTTTTCAGGTCAACCGCCTCAAAAACCTGGAGCATATCGAACCACGCAACTCCGGATCCCGGCATCGATAAAATCACATTCATCCGGGAAGGGAGTTCTTTATTAAAAGGAATTGTCACAGATGTTACAAATTGATTCCATTTATTTTCCGGGATGAACCGGATTTTTCTTGTCTCCCCCAATGAGATCTCGAAATATTGCGGAGGTAACTCTATCGAATCAACCGCATTAATTTTTAATACCGGACGTTGTTCCGGATCAGCCATGGCATAGATCGAAATTACGTAGGTTCTGCCTTTTATAATGTTTATGGGGAAAAAACGAAGCCTGATACTTTTGTTCTGTTCAGGTGTGACAATTCTCAGTGAATGTTTACCCTCATAATGCTCGCGGGAATCAAGGAAGTATGTTGCTCCCCTGTCGCCTCCGTTCCAGGCATAACATGATGCAGGAATTCCCGGACTGGAGATATCTTCGAATCCCGGATCTTTAACCAGATTCCCCGGATAAGGTTTAACAGACTCCTGGCTTCGTTTTAAAGTGATGAGGTATACCTGCGAGCCATAAGCAGGAAGCGGATCGGATATTATACCGGTGTTTACAAATACAGTACGGTTTTCAAATAATACTCTGGCTCTGCCTGTGTAACCACCTGCTATAGTTATTTCGGCCTGCTGCGGTGTGTTCGACCTGTTTACAGCCATAACCAGCAGCTGTCCATCATGAAGTGCCGATGCAACCTGAATGCTGCCGGCAGATACTCTAACAGGCACTGTTACTTCATCGGATAACAGCCATGGAGTGATCTCAGCTATTTCCATTGCCATCCTTCCGCATTCGTTCCAGGTGGCAACTGATTTAGGGAATATGTTAAGTCCTTGTCTTACAAAGTACTGTATGCCACGGGCACCATTTATGATTGCCTGGTAGGTCATTGATCTTATTTCCTGAACTGTTGGTTCGCGGCTCCACAATTCACCTCCGCCAAAAGCCTGGGGGACAATCCAGACAGGCTTTTTGCCATTAAATTCGTTTCTGAGCTGTCGGGCAGCAATTCCCACCTGGGAGATGGATGCATCGGGAACAGGGTACGGATCAGCCATCACAATATCGAGAGCGTTGGAATATCTTACGGCTGAAAGAAAGGGAACCATGAAGACAATTGATACCGGATGCCATGGATCCACAGCTTTAACTGTCTCATAGATGGTTTCGAGAATCTCAGGCTCAATATTGTGGCCATTGGGTTCATCTGAGATATACCACGCCAGTAATGCCGGGTGGTTCATGAATGTATAGATCTCGTTTATAAGCATTTCTCTTTTTTGCTCTCCAGTAAGTCCTTCGATGTCTGAACCTACTCCACCTCCTCCCGAAACAGATAAAAGATTATAATGGACTTTCATGCCCAGCCGCGCACAACGATCCATATATGCTTTTCTTTCCCTGAGAGTCTCCGGCAGGATCTTCTGATAAGGAGAAATCATGTTAAAACCTTTTATGGCTTCTTCTTCCGGCAGAGTCGGCGAAACAGGTGAATAGCAATAGAATCCGAACGGGACGAATTGTCTTTTATTGACTATGAGTCCACCTGTGAGATTATCAGCCTTAACCTCATTGGATTTATAGGGTAGTACCTTCAGCTCTGTAGAAGATATATAAGATACCTTCCTTACCGGGACACTTATCTCAGCTATTGCTTTATATTCTCCCGGAGAGAGTCCCATATCAAATGGTAACCGTGAGATCTTTTTCCCGGGCATGAAAGAAGACGAATAAACAGTATCATTTTCAATCATAAGGCTGACTTTCAGGTTATACCAGACTAAGGTTGGGGGAATGTGAAGTATCATTTCCGCACTCTTTTCATACGAATAGTAACTATACCTTGAAAAGAGCCTGAATGACACTGAATCGACAATCTGACAAAAAATTATTGAAGTGTTGAATAAGGGTGCAATTAAAAAAATGAGATTAATTAGTTTTTTGAGCATGAGATTATTATCTGCGAATGACCTTAAGTGATTTTTCAAATTTCCGGGTTTATTGAATTTCACTGTGAAATGTTTCTTATCGCCAGGCTACTAAGATAATGGAAGATGAGTTAATCTGCGAATTAAAGTCTAAAAATTATGCTTCAGATTGAACATATCGCAGGAGTCAGCAATATTGATTCTATTCTTAAGGTAAAGGGTATTGACTCCATCTTTATTGGTCCTTATGATCTCTCGGCAAGTATGGGTCTGACAGGTCAGGTGAATCATCCGGATGTCAGATCTGCGATAGATCATATAAAGAACAAGTGCAAAGCAGCAGGATTACCTTACGGTATTTTTGGAATTAATCCGGAAGCCCTGGAACAGGAAATTAAAGATGGCTGCAGATTCCCGGTATGCGGAGTTGATTTATCAATCCTTTCCGATGCATACAGGGTAATCTTTGGCAGACTGGATGTTTTAAGAGGCATCACTTGAAAACAATCCTGACCCGAACGTCTTCATCAATTTTAATCCCATTCTCTTCTGCAGGCTTCCATGCCGGCCCCTTCTTTATTAACCTGATTGCTTCTTCAGAAAAATTCTTCGAAGGACTTCTGACTATCTTAATGCTGTCGATCTTACCATTGCTTCGGACAAGGAAATTGACTACAACAACTACTCTTTGACCGACAGTTGTTGTATCCGGTCGCTTGATGTTATCCTGTATATACCTGTTGAAACTTGCTTTCCCGTTAACAGGATGAGGCTGAGTAAAGGCTGGAAGCTCATCCTCAGAATCTGCTGCTGTTTTTCTGCCTCCATAACCAACCACAACCACTTCATCAAGTGAAAGAACCGAAGGATCGAGACTAACCTGGACTTCAGTATCTGCTTTTGCCACGAACTCTTTGGACTCCATTCCTATAAAATTGGCAATAAGAGTCTGTTGACCTGTATCCGGTATTGTTATGGAAAATCTGCCTTCTGCATCAGTAATAACACCTTTTTTGGTACCTTTTATTAATATGTTAGCACTCGGAACCGGTAAATTATCCTCTGATGAGAGTACTCTACCAGTCAGTTTACCTTTTGTCGGCACCTCACCCTTTGCAAGCATTACTGCAGGTTCAACGATATGGTCTTCAGTAATATACAGGTTTCTATCTCTCGCTTGATGTATTATGGTTGAGTCCGGGATTTTTATCCCTGCTGGCCTTAATCTTCTGTCTGACAGTGCTTTAACTGATCTGTCCTCGCTTTTATCCACAGGTGCTTCTATCCGGTCAACCCTGCTTTCATCCGGGTGAGGTGGAGTGGGGGGGGATGTTTCCCGAATTACTTCTACAGGTTCTGAGATTGGTTTGGACTCAGGAATTTCAATAACAGACGGTTGTATTACTTCTTGGCTTAATTGGTTTGGCGACTTCTTTATTTCTACAACAATAAATATTGAAGAAATGATCATCAATACTGCAATAGAAGCTGCTATACGGTAATAAATAAATCTTTGTCTCCGGCTTATGCGCGATTTAAGATTTTTACGGAGGGCTTTTAAATCTTTTTCTGCTTCTGAAGGTTTTATTTCTTCATAACCTTCTGCGGCTTCCTCAGCAAAAGGATCTTTCTGAAGTTCCCTTTCAAAAGCATTTCTCTCCCTGTCTGACATCTGTTTTTCTCTGTATCTCAGAAAATCAGGGAGATCATTTTTCCTGTTTTTATCTTTTCCCGACATTTTTTTCTTCAAGACAAATTTTCAGATTTCTTTTCCCGTTCTGAAGATAACTCTTCACTTTTTTCACATCAAGCCCCATATTGATTGCGATTTCATTGTAACACCTGTTCTCAAAATAGAATTGTTGAATACATGCTTTTTGTTCATCTTTAAGTCTTTTCATGCAATCTTCAAGAGCCTTGTCCATTTCCGTATCATCTTTATCTAAAGGATGCATTTCAATGCTGTTTTCCATAAAAATAACAGAGTCATTTATCCATTCCTTTATTTTTTCTTTCTGCGATTTTTCTGATCTCAGGTGCATAAGGCAATAGTTTTTTGTTACGACATGTAACCAGCCTCTGAAATTTTCTATGTTATGTTTTGGTATTTCAATTATCAGCTTTTCAAATATCTGCATCACAGCATCCATCGAGTCTTCCCTGTTTTTCAGATATTTAAGGCAAACTCCGTAAACCAGGTGCATATATCCTGAATAAAGTTCACCAAGAACTTCCAGATCTCCCGTGGAAATAAATTCAGTAATCAGATCTTCATCAATCTTACGGTTTGGCTTGTTCCCAGGAATTCTAAACTTCATCTGGTTGTTAAGTTAACTCTATAAAGTTAAGTATAAAATATTTTATTCCACAGAGATACACAGAGAAGGCACAGAGCTTCACTGAGGATTTGCTCTGTAGCTCTCTGTAAATTCTCTGTGGCGCTCAGTGTACTATATGAATTCAATTAGATGATAATATTAAATAAGTAAAAATCGTGTGGGATTCTTTATGGAATTTATGGAATCACTGCATCCTATAGTAAATGTTTAATCAAAAATTGAGGTTATGAAAAACAGTTTAACAATTTTAGTCATATCGGTTCTGGCGGCACTAATGATTGCTTTCACAGAATCAGTAACAATCACCGGTACAGTTACAGATAGTCAGGGTAATCCTCTGGCAGGTGTAAGTGTAATGGTAAAAGGAACCAAAAAAGGAGTTATAACCGACATGAACGGTTATTACAGAATCAATGTGGATCAACAGGATAAGGTTTTGGTTTTCTCATTCCTCGGATTCACGACCATACAGGAAAAAATTGAAGGACGAACCGTTATAAATGTAAGGATGAAAGAGGATATTCAGTCTTTACAGGAACTTGTCGTGATTGGTTATGGAGCTGATAAAAGGGATATGTCTTCCAAAATGTATGCAGTAAGCGCTCCCTCTCCCTCTGAAGCGTTATACAGGCCGAGGCCGCATATTCGGCGTTACAACTTTAATTTTAATACTGAAGGCTATGCCGCAATAGATGACAACGGTTTTAAGAATGTGAGGAACAATCCTTTATCGACTTTTTCTATTGATGTTGATAATGCATCATACTCTAATATCCGCAGGTTCATCAATATGGGGCAATTGCCTCCTGCTGAAGCCGTGAGAATAGAGGAGATGATCAATTACTTTAAGTATGATTATCCTGAACCAAAAGGAGAGCATCCGTTTTCGGTATATACCGAACTGGCTCCCTGTCCCTGGAATAACAAACATCAACTGCTTCATGTCGGATTACGTGGTAAGAGTATTGAGAAATCTTCACTCCCTCCTTCAAACCTGGTATTTCTTATTGATGTTTCAGGTTCGATGAATGTTCCCAATAAGCTGCCACTTCTGAAATCAGCACTCGGATTGCTGGTAAACGAATTGCGTCCGGAGGACAAGGTAGCAATTGTGGTCTATGCAGGCGCAGCAGGCTTAGTCCTTGAATCAACAACAGGTAACAGGAAAGAGGAGATCATGAGAGCTATTGACCGTCTCGAAGCAGGCGGATCAACAGCCGGAGGAGCAGGTCTTAGATTAGCATACTCTGAGGCTTCAAAGAATTTCATAAAAGGTGGTAATAACAGGATAATCCTTGCAACAGATGGTGATTTCAATGTTGGCGAATCAAGTAACGGAGGTATGGAACGGCTGGTAGAAGAAAACCGTGACCGAGGTGTATTTATCACTGTTCTGGGTTTTGGTATGGGGAATATAAAGGATGATAAGATGGAGATAATAGCCGATAAAGGAAATGGCAACTACTCTTATATTGATAACCTGCAGGAAGCCAGAAAAGTTCTTGTCCGGGAATTCGGTGGAACACTTTTCACTATTGCTAAAGACGTAAAGTTTCAGATAGAATTTAATCCGGTCATAGTACAGTCTTACAGACTTATCGGTTATGAGAACAGATTGCTGAATGATGAGGATTTCAACGACGACAGGAAAGATGCAGGTGAAATGGGAGCAGGTCATAATGTGACAGCCCTTTATGAGCTGGTACCTGCCGGTTCTGATGAAAGAGTTCCTTCGGTCGATCGTCTGAAATACCAGGTATCAAAGACTATACAGGAAAATGATTTTTCAGGTGAATATCTGACAATCAAACTCAGGTATAAAAAGCCTGACGGCCATACAAGTATGTTACTTGAAAAGACTGTAAAAGGTTATGTGAATGATATGGAAGATGCATCTGATAACCTGAGGTTTGCATCTGCTATTGCTGAGTTCGGCATGATCCTGAGAGATTCGGAATTTAAAGGTAATTCAACACTCGAAAGTGCTTCCGGGTTAGCTAAATCAGCAAGGGGAGATGACGAAGAAGGATACAGGGCGGAATTTATCCGTTTAATTGATACCGTTAAAGGTTTGAGAATTACTGCAGATAAGGAATAATAATTATATAACTTTGTGTAACTCTGTGTCTTCTCAGTGCAGCTCTGTGTAAATCTATTTTTAATTTTTTTATTACACAGAGAACCACAGAGGGGGCACAGAGGTCCACAGAGTTATTATTTTAGTAACAATCATCGGATTACCTGGTGGAGTTCTTCAGGAAACTGTCGATCTCCTTTGCTGCATTACGCCCGGATGCAATTGCATTGACCACCAGGCTGGCTCCGTTGACTGCATCGCCGGCTGCAAATACTTTATGACGGCTTGTGGCCTGGTTTAAACCGGTCTTTATGTTACTTCTGTTGTCGAGCTCAATGTCGAGTTCCGAAAGCAGCCCTTCAAGTATGGGGTGAACAAATCCCAAGGCAAGAAGGACAAGTTCAGCTTTAATGATCCTTCTTGTTCCCGGAACAGGCTGCATGGTTACCCGGCCATCAGCATTAATCCAGTCCACCTCTTCAACTTCTGCTCCTGAAACATTATCATCTGATCCTATGAATTTAACAGTTGAAAGACCCCAGAGTCTCTCACATCCCTCCTCATGTGATGTTGAGGTTTTAAGAATTTTGGCGTAATAAGGCCAGGGATTGTTGGATGTTCTGATCAGCGGTGGTTTAGGAAGGACCTCAATTTGTGTAACACTTACCGCTTTTTGTCTGATCGCTGTTCCGACACAGTCAGAACCTGTATCGCCCCCTCCGATAACAAGTACTTTTTTACCTTCAGCACTTATATGGTTTTCTGCAGCGGAATGGTCACCTGCATTGATCCTGTTCTGGTTAATAAGATAATCCATTGCAAAGCAGATCCCTTTCAGCTCCCTTCCTGTAACAGACAGATCACGGGGCTTCATAGCTCCAATAGCAATACAAATTGCATCAAACTGGTCAAGAAGCTCCTTCCCGGAAATATCTTTACCGATATCGGTTCCTGTTCTGATCGTTACTCCCTCTTGAATCATAAAATCAACACGTCTGTCGATTGTAACCTTACTGAGTTTAAAATCAGGGATACCATACCTCAGTAGTCCTCCCGGCTTATCATCCTTTTCAAAAAGGGTTACCAGGTGTCCTGCCTTGTTTAATTGATCTGATACAGCCAGTCCGGCAGGCCCGCTTCCGACAACTGCAACTTTTTTGCCGGTACGTATGTAAGGATGTAAAGGCTTAATATATCCTTCCGAGAAAGCTTTTTCAACTATTGCAGCCTCATTTTCACGGATAGTAACCGGTTCATCATTAATGCTTAAAACACATGAATGTTCACAGGGAGCCGGACATATCCGGCCTGTGAACTCAGGAAAATTGTTTGTTGTAATTAATCTGTTGAAGGCACCTTTCCAGTCACCCTTGTAAAGCAAATCATTCCATTCCGGAATCAGATTATCAACCGGACAAACCCAATGACAGAATGGAACACCGCAATCCATGCATCTTGATGCCTGGAGCATTCTGTCCTCACTGTTCAGAATCTGCTCCACTTCACTGTAATCGCAGATCCTTTCGTGAAGAGGCCTGTTACCTGCTTCTTTTCGTCTGATCTTTAAAAATCCGGTTATATCACCCATAATGACTAATTATTCTTCTTAAAAAAGTGAAGCTCTTTCAGCCTGCACTTATTTCAACATCGATCTCCACGTCAGCAATTTTCTTTCTTAATTCTTCAAGTTTCTGTTCTTCTAGAACTTTCTTGTAATCATATGGAGTGACTTTGATGAACATCTGTAAGTATTTATCAGTATCATCAAGTATCATCTTTGCCTTTTTACTGCCTGTATACTGGTAATGCCTGGTAATAAGGTCAGTAAGTTCGATTATATCTCCGTGATCTTCAGCAAGAGATAGTTCTACCATTCCCATGTTACAGTAATAATCAAAATCACTATTTTCGTTAAATACGTATGCAATACCTCCGCTCATTCCCGCGGAGAAGTTACTTCCTGTTGAACCAAGAACGACAACACGTCCACCCGTCATATATTCACAGCAATGGTTTCCGGTACCTTCAACAACGGCAACTGCCCCGCTGTTACGGACTCCGAATCTCTCGCCTGCAATTCCTGATATGTAAATTTCACCTCTGGTGGCTCCGTAAAGAACAGTATTACCTATAATAATATTTTTGTCTGATTCAAAAGTAGAGCCGGCAGGAGGTACAACAATGATCCTGCCACCTGAGAGTCCTTTTCCCAGGTAATCATTTGCATCTCCTTCGAGATAGAGCTCTATCCCTGGTGATAGAAAAGCCCCAAAGCTCTGACCTGCCGATCCCTGGAACCTGCATTTGATAGTACCTTCAGGCAATCCTTCTGAACCATATAACGAAGCGATTTTACCTGAAAGCATTGCACCTGTTGTTCTGTCTGTGTTCCGGATTGTCTTTTGAATTTCCACCGGTTGTTTGTTGCAAATTGCTACTTCTGCTTCCTTGATCAATTGTTTATCAAGTATATGCTCAATCTGGTGGTCCTGCCTGGTAACACACCGCAGAGCATTTATTCCTGCTTCATCAGGTAGAGAAAGCAATCCGCTAAGATCCAGATTTCTGATCTTCCAGTGATTAATTTCAGGATTTCTCTCAAGTAAATCAGCTCTTCCGATGATATCGTCCATGCATCTGAATCCCATTTCGGCGAGATGTTCACGGACCTCCTCAGCCAGGAAGCGGAAAAAAGTAACCAGGTAGTCAGCCTTTCCCCGGAATCTCTTTCTTAATTCAGCATTTTGGGTTGCCACACCAACAGGACAGGTATTTAGATGGCATTTCCGCATCATCACACAGCCCATAACAATCAGGGCACATGTTGAAAATCCATATTCCTCTGCTCCGAGAAGGGCCATTACTATTATATCCCGGGCGGTTTTCATCTGGCCATCGGCCTGGAGAACCACTTTCCGCCGGAGATTATTCATTACAAGAGTTTGTTGTGTTTCTGCCAGACCTATTTCAAGAGGCAGGCCAGCATGTCTGATAGATGATGAAGGACTTGCCCCTGTGCCGCCTTCGTAGCCACTTATGGTGATAAGATCAGCACCTGCCTTGGTGACACCAGCTGCAATAGTACCTACTCCGCATTCCGACACCAGTTTTATGCTGATCGTAGCATCGGGATTGACATTTTTAAGGTCGAAGATCAGCTGTGCAAGATCCTCTATTGAATAAATATCATGATGGGGAGGAGGAGATATTAAAGTGATACCGGGTATTGAATATCTTGTTCTGGCGATTATCTTATCCACCTTATGGCCTGGAAGCTGGCCACCTTCACCTGGTTTAGCTCCCTGGGCAATTTTGATTTGTATTTCATCGGCATTAACCAGATATTCGGCAGTAACACCAAAGCGACCGCTGGCAACCTGTTTTATAGCACTTCTTGTACTGTGGCCGTTTTCGAGAGGTTTGAAACGTTCGGGATCCTCTCCACCCTCACCGGTATTACTTCGGCCTCCAATACTGTTCATGGCAATTGCAAGGGTCTCATGTGCTTCGCGACTTATTGAACCATAGGACATTGCACCGGTTACAAACCGTCTCATGATGTTTTCTGCAGGTTCGACCTCCTCTATCGGAACAGGATTTTTCTTTATATTTAGTAATCCCCTTATAAATCCGGGGTGAGCGGTATCTTCATTCACACGATTACTGTATTCTTTAAATTTGCCATAATCGGCTGTTCTTGTGCTCCATTGCAGAAGAGAAATGGTCTCAGGGTTCCATGCGTGATGCTCAGCGTGTTTCCGGTAAGAATAAAGACCCTCGGTCAGGATCTCAGGTGGAGGTTGACTGATAAAGGCTTTCCTGTGCGGAATAAGAAGCTCTTCTGCAATTTCCGCCATTCCGATACCACCGATCCTTGAAATAGTACCGGCAAAGTATTTGTTAATGACTTCAGGGTGGATGCCTACTGCTTCAAAAATCTGCGATGAGCGGTAACTTCTGAGAGTACTGATACCCATTTTTGACATTATCTTCAGAATACCTTTATTAACAGACTTAATATAATTTTCCTCAGCTTTCTGGTAATCAAGCTGAATTGCCTTTTCCTGAACAAGCTTTTCTATTATTGCAAAGCTCATATAAGGATTTATTGTACTTGCACCATAGCCAAACAAGAGGGCGAAATGCATCACCTCACGTGGTTCTGCTGATTCAACTACAATATCGATCTGCATTCTTTTGCGTTTCTCAATAAGGTAATGGTGTACGGCCGATACAGCCAGCAGCGATGGTATAGGTGCTATGTTTTCGTCGATACCACGATCAGACAGAATGATATAATTTTTACCTTCATCAACAGCCTTTTCAGCATCCCTGCATAATTGTTCCACGGCATTTTGCAAACCTTCAGCTCCCTCCCGCGCATTAAAATGCATTAACAGGTTAGTTGCAGAAAATCCTTTATATCTCAGGTTTTTCACAATCTGGAAATAGGTATTGGTTATTACAGGATTCCTGAACCGTACCATCTTTACATGATCGGGAGATTCATCGAGAAGGTTTTGCTGCAACGAACCGAGGTATCCTGAAAGAGTCATAACCAGTTCCTCCCGTATTGGATCAATCGGCGGATTGGTGACCTGGGCAAATAACTGCTTGAAGTAGTTGAAGAGCCTGTAAGGTTTTCGGGAAAGAACATTCAGAGGGACATCATTGCCCATCGATCCTATGGGCTCCTTACCGGTTGCTGACATTTCTTTGATGATTCTTTCAATATCTTCAGTAGAATAATTGAAAGCTGTAATATATTTCTGGTAAAGGGGACCCATTTCAGGTGAAACCTTATGCCCTGTTTCAATCTGTTCAAGGTTAACCATGTTCTCCTGGATCCACTTACCATAGGGAAATTCTCCTGCCAGTTTGGCTTTCAGTTCTTTATCATATATAACTTTTCCATCAACGGTATCGACCAGCAGCATTTTACCGGGTTTTAAACGTCCTTTCTCTTTTATATCTCCGGGATCAAATGATTGTACACCTGTTTCAGATCCCATTACTATCAGGTCATTGTTTGTAATTGCATACCTTGATGGCCGCAAACCGTTACGGTCGAGCATTCCTCCTATATACCTGCCATCAGAAAATATGATAGATGCAGGTCCGTCCCATGGTTCCATGAAGGTTGCATGGTAATGGTAAAAGGCCCGCAACTCAGGTGAAATAGGATTCTTGGCATTTATCGATTCGGGAATGAGTATCGACATTGCATATGGCAGGGATTTTCCACTCATCAGAAGAAATTCCAGAACATTATCCAGTGAAGCTGAGTCGCTCTTTCCCGGTTCAATTATCGGGTATATCCGTGACAGATCGCCAAGAATTTCTGATTTTAAAATAGATTCCCTGGCCTCCATCCAGAAACGGTTACCTTTAATTGTATTTATTTCCCCGTTATGACCCAGTACCCTGAAGGGTTGCGCCAGATCCCAGCTCGGAAAGGTGTTTGTACTAAAACGGGAATGAACAAGTGCAATGGCACTCTGTAGCCTTTCATCAGTCAGGTCGCTGTAGTATTCACCCAACTGATTAGATGTAAGCATCCCTTTGTATACCAGCACTTTGGTTGAAAGACTCGGGATGTAAAAGAAATTTTTTTGTGAGAGGTCAGAGCTTCTGATTAATTTTTCTGCCCTTTTCCTTATAATATAGAGTTTGCGCTCAAGTTCATCCTGAGGAACATCAGCCCCAAGCAGGATTTGCCTTATTAAAGGTTCAGCAGCGCGTGATATTTCACCTATAGTAGAATTATCGCACGGGACATCACGAAAACCTATAAGGTCTACTCCTTCCTCTTTGGTGAATTGAAGCAGGATCTCTTCACACTTCCTGGCTTCCTGACTATCCTGGGGAAGAAATAAAAGTCCGGTGCCGAACTGCCCTTCGGGAGGAAGTGAATAACCCTGAATAAGATAAAAATCACGGGGAACCTGTATCAAAACACCGGCACCATCGCCTGTTTTACTGTCAGCACCTTCTGCACCCCTGTGGGTCATGTTCTTCAGAATATCAAGGCCCTGACAAATTATGGAATGAGATTTTTTACCTTTTATATGTGCCACAAATCCTATTCCGCAGTTTTCATGTTCAAACTCCTGCCTGTATAAACCCATCTGTTGTGGACGAATTTTCTTCATCTCTTTTATTATATATTGAAAGCTATCTTTCTTCACAAAAAAACCGTTCTCTGAACTTACAGAGAACGGTCATCCCTAATCCAGATCTAAATACCATTCTCAATCTTTATTGGCAAACCTTATGACAAGAAATGATGGCATTTTACGTTTAAATTGATTCGACTGATTAAAATTTGCCAACAAATATACTGTATTTTATATCAAATTAACGCAAAAAATCAATAATAAATTAACAAAATGTAAAAAAAATTGTAAAAAAGTTATAAACCGGTTATAGAATCCATGAATATATGATTCATATATTTGGACCAGGCCTGCAACATTAAGCTCAAAAAATTATTATATTGTGTTTCATAACAGAAATATTATTTTTTTAGGATTTGTAGATCAGATAAATAAAACTGCTGATATGGTTTCAGCTTGGACTCAAATTGTTTATTTATGGAACACCCTGATAATCTTTTATTTGTAATATTTGGAGCTTCCGGCGATCTGACTCAGCGCAAACTTATACCTGCGATTTATTCCCTGAGAGCTCAGAAACTTATGCCGAATCGATATGCTATAATCGGGATCGGGCGGACTGTGATGGAGTCAGATGAATTCAGGAGAAGAATGAAAGACTCAATCATCAGATTTTTGGAGAAAAAAGAGATAAGCAATGAAATACTGAATGAGTTTACAGATAAGCTTAGTTATCTTGTGCTTGATAGTTCTTCTGAAGACGAAATAGGTAAGCTCAGGGTAATTATTGAAAAAACGGCTAAAGAATACGGTATTTGCGGTAACTGCATTTTTTATATGGCAACTCCTCCGGAAATGTATAAGATCATAGCAGTTAATCTTGCAAAAGCAGGGCTGGGAAGGCAGTTGGGCTGTTTCCGAAGATTTGTGTTTGAGAAACCATTCGGTTATGATCTTGAATCATCAGAAATACTTAACAAGACCCTTCATGAGCTGATAGAGGAAGGCCAGATTTATCGTATCGATCATTATCTGGGGAAGGAAACTGTTCAGAATTTGCTGGTAATGCGGTTCTCAAACGGCATTTTTGAACCCTTATGGAACAGAAATTATGTTGATAGAATTGAAATCACATCAGCAGAAAACATGGGTGTTGAGAACAGGGGTAATTACTATGATTCCACAGGTGCACTCAGGGATATGGTTCAGAATCATCTTCTTCAGATGGTCGGGCTGACCGCCATGGAACCACCTTCATCGCTGGCAGCAAATGCAATACGTAATGAAATATTAAAAGTACTTCAGTCGTTCCAGCCTGTCAGGGAGGAGGATGTCGGTGAACAGGTAATAAGAGGGCAATACACTGGTTCACATATCAGGGGGGAATGCGTGACCGGTTACAGGGATGAAAAGGGAGTTAACAGTAACTCTAAAACTGAAACTTTTGTAGCGATTAAGTTCTACATCAATAACTGGAGATGGGGCGGAGTACCATTTTATATCCGTACAGGAAAAAGATTGCCTACCAGAGTCACTGAAATTGTAATTCATTTCAAATCAACACCTCATCACCTGTTTCAGAGGGAATTAGGCAAACTCGCAGGTAATCAGCTTATTGTACGGATCCAACCCGATGAGGGCATATTGTTCAAGTTCGATATGAAAGAACCAGGATCGGGATTCAATGTAAAGAATGTTGCGATGGATTTTCATTACAAGGACCTGGCAGATATCAGAGTGCCTTCGGCCTATGAAAGACTTCTTTACGATGTTATGATCGGTGATCCAACTCTTTTTTCACGTGATGATGAGATTGAAACAGCATGGAAATTCATTGAGCCTGTTCAGAGAGCATGGGCTAATAATTCTGAAATAAAGATTTACGGTTATCCTGCTGGTACATGGGGACCTGAACATGCTAATGATCTGTTTGGCGATGAAAGTATTACCTGGAGATATCCGTGTAAGAATATGGCTGATGAGGAATTGTATTGTGAGCTATGAAGTCAGAGGGACCTTAAGTTTGTAGATAAAAGTATTTAGTTTATCGAGTTAAAGTTAAAAGTATCAACTTATGGGATTGAGAGGATTAAAATAATCCAGGTAAAAAAATATGGAAAAATCAGTCAGAATATTTTCTGCACCGCTTGAATTAGCTGAAACCTTTGCCAGTAAAATGATGAATATGATAAGGGAGGCAAAAGAGAAAGGTAACAATTTTTCTATTGCTCTTTCAGGAGGTAACACCCCGAAAATTTTATTTTCTGTTCTGTCCGATAATTTTTCGTCTTCAACTGACTGGAGTCATGTTCAACTGTTTTGGGGTGATGAGCGTTGCGTTCCACCTGATCATCCCGACAGTAATTATGGAATGACCCGGCAGGCTCTGCTTCAAAGAATTAATATTCCCGAAAATAATATACACAGGATAAGAGGGGAAGCCAATCCTTCGGCCGAATCACAAAAATACTCGAAAGAAATAGAGAATAACACCCGTCCGAGGAATGGCCTGCCTTCTTTTGACTTAATAATCCTGGGCTTGGGTGATGATGGACATACTGCTTCCATATTTCCCGGGGATGAAGAACTATTCCGGTCAAAAAGTATCTGTGCAGTTGCTCTTCATCCTGAAACTCAGGGAAAAAGGATCACATTAACTGGCACTGTTATCAATAATGCGGATAATGTTGTCTTCCTTGTTTCAGGTAAAGACAAAGCAGAAATTATACATAAAATTTTTAAAGGAGGAGAGTTAGGAGTGAGGTATCCTGCTTCATTAGTTGCTCCCGCCTGCGGGAAAGTAACCTGGTTTCTTGACAGGGATGCGGCAGGTTTATTATATTAGCGACTGGAATACTAATCTCAGGGTGAAAAATCTTTTTTATCTTTGAGTACCTTATTAACTTTTAAATCTTAAAGCCATGTCACACGAAAAATCGAAAGAACAGACAAAGATGAAGAAACAGCCAACAAAAAGTCTGAAAGAAAAACGTGCAGCAAAGAAAGCCAAGAGGGAAGAGAAAAAGAAACAGTAAGCTGATTTAAAAGCTACAAAGGTCTGAGATCTTTACCGGTAAATGAAAAAAAAGTCCCGGTTCAGCGGGACTCTGATTTCTACTCCTTTATGGTTAATCATGCCAGTTTCACATTTACTGCATTAATTCCCTTTTTTCCTTCAGCAAGTTCGAACGTGACCTCATCATCATCTTTAATCTGGTCATCTAGTCCAGATACATGTACGAAATACTCATTATCCGATTCTGCGTCTTTAATGAATCCAAATCCTTTTGATACATTAAAAAATTTTACTGTTCCTTTGTGCATTTTTATATTGGTTTAAAAATTAAGGCCGCAAGCTAACCATTTAAATTCATATATTCTAAATAAATATTAACTAATCTTAGTTGCTAGTTACAAGTTGCATGTTGCAGGTTAATGTGTTTTTAATAGTTTGTATGATTCTCCCGTCGAAGAGCTTATTCCGCTCAGCGGGAGGATCAGGGGGTTGTAAGAAGGAATACAGATAACCAAAAAGAGATCGAAGCGAAACGAGATTCCGCGAAGCGGAAAAGTAGAAAGGAGAAAGTAGAAAGATAAAAGTTTGTGATTTAGTGTATCTG
>Ga0315547_1000831_pt1 | contig 27281 bp, 26 predicted proteins | sample SalMarSW160240MG_2_FD_202542 | JGI IMG/M metagenome (GOLD analysis project Ga0315547, IMG submission 202542) | Salt marsh sediment microbial communities from the Plum Island Ecosystem LTER, Massachusetts, United States - Salt Marsh Sediment SW1601-240 ...
GAGAATATCGGCATCGCCCTGACCATGGTGCAGGGGAAAATCGTTTTTCAGCAGGACCGCCGAGATTAACCAGTCAGCTTAGGGCTGCCGAATGCGTTCCAGGGACTTGATAAGGTGCATGAAAGCCCGGGTGATGTGGTAGGGATCCTTGACCGGAAGGGCAACCACCTTGTCCTCCGGCCTGCCCTTCCGGTCCCTGATCTGGATCCACTCGCCGATACCTTTATCCGGGTTGGGAAATGTCTTGAACACGTAGTCATGGAACTTCCAGTAGTTGTCCATGAACCATGAATCCCTGGTGTGCTCGTAGGCCAAAATCAAAGCGTACAGAGCCTCGGAATGAACCCACCAGAGCTTGTTGCTCCAGTTCTCGGTAAGTTCCGCGATCATGTGATCGTCTTTGTTCTGCTCCGCGACAATCCCTTTGGGCTTGCCGCCGTCGATGTGCAGAAACTGGGGCAGGCCGCCGTACTCCTCGTCCCAGCCCTTGGTGGTTTTCCAGCGCACGATCTGCGTGGCGGTGTTCAGGGCTTCCCGATCCTGAACTTTCGCGGCGAAGTGCATCAGGAACCAGGCATCCTCCAGAGCGTGTCCCGGATTGAAGTAGCTGCCCAGCATTTCGTCGTAGGCGGTCCGGTTATCCTCTTTTACCGCCTCGAGCAGCACCTGCCGATCCTTTTTGACAAAGACGGTCAGAGTCTCCTGCATCGAATCCCGGGCGATCTTCTCCAACCGTTCGGCGGAAGGATGATTGAAGAAACGAGCGATGTCCGCCAGCTCCTGTGCCGTTTCCAGCATGATCATGGACTTGCCGTGGGGTTTGAACCCGGTTGGTTTGTCGTGGGGAAAGGACTTGAACCGGCCGGTGGACAGCCTCTCCCAGACCGAGTCAAAGAGTTTGAGAGTAAAATCGAAATACTCAGGTTGGTTTGCAGCCCTGGCGAACTCCCCCATTCCGTAGATCAAGAATTCATCCGCTGAAATCCCCAGGTCGTATGCCTCCCCCGGAGCCGCTTCCTTGATCGAACCGTCCCGGTTGGTGAGAATCGGTTTTCCCGTTTCGTCAACCACCCAGGCGCAGTTGCCGTTGGGCAGAAGGGCGTACTCTTTGAGGAAGCGGGCACCCTTTTCAGCCGCCTCTCGTATCTCCCGCAAATTTTTGTCGCTCGTATAACCCTGAAAGGCGTAGACCAGACGGGAGAGCATCCACAGGAAGCGGCCCTGAGACCAGATATACTTGTGCTTCGATTTCAGGACATCTCCTGTGTTGTTGAAGCAGGTAAAGAACCCGCCATTTTCACGATCGATGCCGAAGCGCATCCAGAAGGACATCAGGGTGTTGAACAGATGATCGATGTAAAAACTCTTGAGCTCGTCCAGGGTCATGGTTTTCATGTTTTTCTCCTCCTGATCAGCCCTTGATCGAACCTATCATGATGCCTCTGGAAAAGTATTTCTGAATGAAGGGGTAGATCGCGAGAATGGGGATCATGGCCACGATGGTGATGGCAGCCTGGATTCCCTGCGGTCCCGCCTGGCTCATCATGGCCGACTGCTCGAAGGGCAGCTGATCCTCCAGCATGTGCTGGGTGAGAATGTCCCGGAGCACCACCTGGATGGTGTACTTTCTTGGGCTGGTTAAAAAAAACACAGCGGGCATGAAGATGTTCCAGTTGAAGATCAGGTAGAACAGTCCGATCGCCGCGATCACCGGTTTGGACAGAGGGACAAAGATCCGAAAGAGAATCGTTAACTCACCCGCCCCGTCGATGAAGGCGGATTCCTCCAGGCTGTCCGGGATGGTCTGGAAGTAGTTCTTGATGATGATCATGTTGAAGGTGGTGATGGCGTAAGGCCAGATCAGAGCCCAAAGGGAATTGATCATACCCAGCTTCTTGACCAGGAGGTAGAAGGGGATGATCCCCACCGGGAAGAGCATGGTGAACACCGCGACCAGGGTAAATACCGTTCGCAGGGGCAGCCGCTTTCGGGATAGTGGATAGGCGATCATGAAGCTCATAACCAGGTTCACCGTAGTCCCCACCACGGCGACGAAGAAGCTGTTCTTGAAGCCCGAGACGATCCCCTGAGCTTGAAAGATCTTCACGTAGGTATTGATCGTGAACTTCACCGGCCACAGCCACACCTGGCCCTGCTGGATGTAGAACTCCGGGCTGAAGGAGCGGGCAAATACATTCAAGAAGGGGAAGATGCAGATCGCGGCGAACACGAACAGAAAAATATACACGAAAACGACGAAGATCTTCTCGGAGATTCTGTAGTTCTTGAATCTGAGTGTAGGCATATCTACCCCCTTACCAGAGGCCGTACTCGGTCAGCTTCTTCAGCACCGCATTGGAGCCAAGAACCAGGACAAAACCGATGGCTGATTTGAACAGACCTATGGCCGTGGTATAGGCGAAACGCCCCCCTAGAATGCCCTGGCGGTAGTTGAAGGTCTCAATGACGTCCCCTACGTCGTAGACCATGGGACTGTAGAGGATGTAGACCTGCTCGAAGCCGACGGTGAGCAGCTGTCCCAGCCTGAGGATGAAGAGGATGGTGATGACCGAGGCGATCCCGGGAAGGGTCACGTGCCAGATCCGCTGGAACAGGTTGGCTCCGTCGCAGATGGCCGCCTCGTAGATCTCCTGGTCCACCCCGGCCAAAGCGGCCATGTAGATTACAGCAAAATAACCGCTGTTCTTGGTGATCTCCGAGGCCACCAATAGGGGACGGAACCAGGCTTCACTGGCCAGGAAGTAAATCCCCTTGCCCCCCAGCTTCTCTATGAGCACATTGAGCATGCCCACCGAAGGGGAGAGGATGGCGTACATGATGCTGGCGTAGATCACCCAGGAGATGAAGAAGGGAATGAAGGTGATGGTCTGGATTGTTTTGCGGTAGGTCCTGCTGAACACCTCGTTCAGGAACAGAGCCAGAAGGATAGGAAAGGGAAAGCCGATACCGATCTTCAAAGCGCTGATCACCAGGGTATTACGCAGCACCCGCAGAAACAGAGCATCCTGGAACAGAGCTTTGAAGTTCCCGAAGCCGATCCAGGGGCTGCCCCAGAAGCCCTTTGCGTAGGAGAATTCCTTGAAAGCGATCAGGTTCCAGTAGTAGGGGATGTAACGGAAAATCACGTACCAGACCATGATGGCCAGGGCCATGAAGAACAGAAACTTGTTCTTGACGAACTGCTTTCTGAAGGAATCCAAACGGCTTACGATACTCATCACCTGTTCCTAAAAAAGATGGGGTTTAAAGAGACTTTAAACCCCATCAGGTCGATCCATCAAGCTATATAGATTTACTTCACCGGAATCAGCTCATTCACCTGTTGTTCGATCTCCGGTCCGCCGTTGGCTTTGTAGAAGGCCAACCACTCGTTCCAGACCTGATTCGCATCCTTGCCGGAGACGATCTTGGTGGCGATCTCCCGGAACATGGCCTGTAGATTGACGAAGTACTTGGCGTCCGCCGGTACCGGCACCGCCTTGGAGGAGGTCACCGCCCACTTGTCGGCCAGTTCATTGCCCTCGATTTGAGCTCCCCCCAATGTGTTCTGGAATTGTTGGTAGACGTGCTTGGCCAGATCGCGGTCCGGCCAGGTGTTGGTCATGTTGGGATTCTCCAGCGTCCATCCGGTGCCAATGCTGGAGTACAGCACCTCTTTCCGTCGTTCCTCGTAGTCGGGATCCGACAGGGCTTCCTCGTAGGTGTAGTAGACCGGCCAGCCCTTTTCGTTGAGCTCCTTTGGGGCAAAAGCGTAGTCGATCTCACCCTTGGCCTTGAGGAAAAACTCCTGGGTGTAGGTGTAGTTGTAAACCTCAACGGCTTTCTCCAGATGCTTGCTGGCACCTGAGAAAAATACGCCCCAGGGTTGGCCTTCGTCGGAGGTGCCCTGACCGTAGGGTCCCTTGGGCGGGGCGATGGGCCACATCTTGGCGTCGGCCACACCAGCTTTTTTCAGCGAGCTGTTCATCTCGGAAAGGCGCCGCGGCTGATGGTACCACATGCCGATCTTGTTCTGCAGATAGGCGCCCCACCACTGGTTCCAATCGAAGGTGAGGGATTCCGGATGGATCACCCCCTCTTCGTACATGTCGGCCAGGTTCATCAGGGCTTCCTTCATTTCCGGCTGCACCCAGTCATTGGTGTGCTTGCCCCCTCGGACCCGCCAGATGCCGATCTGGTGGTGGTTCGGCGCCACGCCGAAGGCGTGGAACCAGCTGTCGATGAAATTGATGTTCTGCCGGAAGGCCGTCCCGTAGGTATCGTCTTTGCCGTTGTTGTCGGGATCGCTGAAGGTAAAGGAACGGGCTACTTCCCGAAACTCATCCAATGTCACCGGTACAGCCAGTCCCAGATTGTCCAGCCAGTCCATGCGGATGTTCTGGGCAAAGTACTTCAGACTGTAGCTACCGGCTATTGCATACTGCTTGCCGCCGTACTGCCCGAAGGCCAGATGACCGTCCCGGGCATTGCCCACGATATCCTTGCCCACCTTGGCCAGCACATCGTCCAGCGGGGCGGCCAGGTTGCCGTCAACTAGCTGGGGCAGGTAGCTCTGGGCATTGGTGCGGTAGATGTCCGGCAGGTCGCCTGAGGCCATAAGAACGGGAAATTTCTCCTTGTAGGCCGAATAGAGGAGCGGTTCCCACTGGAAGTTGACTTCCGGGAACTTCTCCTGCAAGGCGGCCACAAAGGGACCATTTTCAAAATCTCCCATTGCTTCGGGCAGCCACATCCAGCGAAGAGTTACCGTCTCCATTTCCTGACCGCCTGTGGCGGACAGCATCATGGCTGCGAGGAAAAACAGACACAAGGATACCAGAAGAATCTTAGATTTCTTCATTCTACGCCCTCCTTCTTTAGGATTTATGCCACCATTCTATGCCCAGTTCGGTCAGAAGTCAATCGACAATCAGTCCGGGGACTCCTAAAGTGTTCGATTCGGTTTATTCCGTTTGGGATGATCCTTTGAACTCGTTCCAGTAGAACAGGACCCCCAGATAGTGTCTTGGACCTTCCTGTAGCCCCCGGTACATCTCCGCCGCCCGGGAGAAGGGGACCCTGTGGGTGATCAACGGCTTCACATCGATCCGCCTCTCCGCCAGAAGCTGCATGAAGAAGCGTCGCTGAACGCCGTCGGTCCAGCGGTCTCCAACTTCCGCCTGGGCCGGCAGCACCGATCCGTGAGCACCTAGAATCTGCAGGCCCTTGCTGTGGATGTGGTCGTACAAACGCAGGGACATGGTTCTGTGAGGGCTGCTGAGTACCGCGATCTTGCCCCGGACCCGGGCGATCTCGCAAGCCTGGAGGAAGGCATCCGGGTGCCCGCTGGCCTCGATGACATGATCGAAACCGGACAGCCTGTCTCTATTTCTGCCCTGCGTGCTTAGAACAGGGTCGTCAGGCTCCACGGCAAGGACCCACCGGCTGCGGGAGACGATCTCCCTGCGCTCGTAAAGCGGATCCACGGCAATCACCCGGCCGGCTCCGGCCAACACCGCCAGCCGGGCGACGATCTGCCCCACCAGACCCAGTCCGAGAACCACGACCGTATCGCCGAACTGCGGGTGCAGGACCCGGGGAGCCGTCATGGCGATCGATCCAAGCTTGGTGGTCACCGCCTCTTCATCGGTCACCCCTTCGGCGATGGGTACCAATTTATAGTCCGCAGAGTCCATGATTACGTGGCTGCAGTGGGAGTTCCACACCCCCGGTCCTTCGGCCACCATCCGCTGTCCAACCTGGACCTGGGTGACGTCCTTTCCCACCTCGACAACCCTTCCGCATACAAGATAACCAGGCACGCTGGGAAACCTCAGCCAGGCCGGGGGATCCTTCAACCCGGATTTGGAGTGGGTTCCGGACAGGGCGGCCAGCTCCGTACCGGCGGAGACCAGGGAACAGGTCGTTTCAATCAGGACTTCCCGCGGCTGCAGCGGTGTATCGATAGTCCCCGATTCAATCTCTACGATTCCTCGACCAGTGAAAACGATCCTATTGACTTGCATTTCATTCACCTCCGGAGGATAGTATACCCATGGAAACTCCGTTCGCTCCAGGAGACGAACATGGCTGACAAGCGCTACAACGTCCTGGTCATCAGTTCGGATCATCACCGAGGGGATTCACTGAGCATTCTCGAGCACCCTGTAGCCTTCACCCCTCACCTGGACAAGCTCGCCCAGCAGGGGATCCTTTTCCGGCGGGCCTATTCGGAATGTCCGGTCTGCATCCCCGCCAGGATCACCATAATGACCGGCCGCCGGCCGGGGACAGACGATGCTTCAACCGGCTATAACTACTACGAGGAGTGCTCCCCTATCCGTCATGAGCAAACCTTGCCCCGGTTGTTCACTCGGGCCGGGTACCAGACCCAGGCCATCGGCAAGATGCATTTCTTCCCCCAGCGCTGCCGCTACGGATTCGACAGCACGATCATCGAGGAGGAGGGCCGCCTGCTGCCGGGACTGCATAGAGACGACTACGAACAGTGGCTCCAGGACCAGGGACTGGCCGGGGAGTATCACGGCCACGGGGTAACCAACAACGAACTGACCGCCCGACCGTGGCATTTGCCGGAAACCTCCCATCCGACCAATTGGACGGCCAGGAAATCCTGTCGCTGGCTTTTGCGGAGGGACCCGGAAGCTCCCTTCTTCCTCTGGATGTCCTTCTCCGCACCTCATCCGCCCTTTACTCCTCCTCAAAGCTACTGGGAGTTCTACCGGGATATTCAGATTCCCGAACCCCGAGGGGGAGACTGGAGCTCTCCGGAGAAGATGCCCGCCGAAATCCGGCGGATATCGATCCCGGGCAACCACGAAACCTATACAGGACAGCGATACGCCCAGAGCGTGCGGGCTTACTACGCCCTGATCACCCAGATCGATCTTCAGATCAGCCTGGTACTGGGGACACTCAGGGAGCAGGGGCTTCTCGAGGACACCATCATCCTCTACATCTCCGATCACGGGGATATGATGGGGGACTTCGGTTTGTTTGCCAAACGGGTGTTCTACGAGGGAGCAGCCAATGTCCCCTTCATCCTGGTTCTACCGAAGGATCACCCCGAATACCGCTACGGTGAGATCTGCCACCACCCCGTAGGCCTCCAGGATCTGCTGCCGACCCTTCTCGATGCAGCGGGGCTCGAAATATCGGAAGATACGACCGGAATCAGTGCCCTGAGGGGACTAAAGAACCCAGAACAGGCAAGAAAACTGGTTCACGGTGATTATAAAAAAGGCAGGGACACTCCGGACGCCTCTCACCTGCTCACCGACGGCAAGATCAAGTACATCTGGTACAACGAGGGAGACATCGAGCATCTCTTCGATCTCGAGGAGGACCCTCGGGAGCAGGTCAATTTATCCACGAGAGAAGAGCACCGTGACCTGACCCGTCGGTGGAGAAGAAGCCTCGTCTCGGTGTTGGAGCAGGAGAACAGCCCCGACGTGAAGAACGGCCAATTGCTCAGCCTTCCCTACCCCGAAATCGATGTGAAACGATACCGGGGGGAAAACTATTTCAACCCCAGAGGGATGCACTACTGAGTTGAGCTTATGAGCACACGGGTGAGTTTCGACACCATGTACGCAGAATTCCTCAGGGTGCTGTCCGCCCTGGGATTTCCTAAAGGCAGGGCCGAACTGTGTGCCCGACTGTTCGCCGAAAACAGCCGAGATGGCGTTGCCTCCCACGGGTTGAACCGTTTCCCTGCCTTCGTTGCGGCTGCAAAAAAGGGACAAATCAACCCTCAGGCCAAACCGATCAAGGTGCAGTCCCGCGGATCCTACGAGGTTTGGGACGGTCAGATGGGAGCGGGCAACCTGAATGCCTACGATTGCATGGGCAGGGCGATCCGACTGGCTGGACAGACCGGCCTCGGTTGTGTTGCTTTGCGAAATACCAATCACTGGATGAGAGGCGGCAGTTTCGGCTGGCAGGCCGCCGAAGCCAACTGCATCGGTATCTGCTGGACCAACGCCTTTCCCAGCATGCCGCCCTGGGGGGCCAAAGAGCGGCGGCTGGGCAACAACCCTCTCGTCCTCGCCGTTCCACGGCGGGATGGATCCGTGGTCGTGGATTTTGCCCTGAGTGTGTATTCCTACGGTAAATTGGACACCTATCAAAGGAAAGGGGAGCAACTGCCCTTTCCCGGCGGCTTTGATCGCCAGGGGCAGCTGAGCAGCGATCCCGGAACAATCATCGAATCCAGACGGGCTCTACCGATCGGGTACTGGAAGGGTTCCGGTCTGGCTCTGCTCCTCGATCTTGTAGCCACTCTGCTTTCCGGCGGACGATCAACTGCTCGAATCGGACAGGAAGAAGAAGAATACGCCGTGTCCCAGGTTTTCCTTGCCTTCGACGTGGCCGCAACTCCGGCGGGAAAGATGGCTGACCGTATCGTTGATGAGATCATCGCCGACTTTCAGACCGCAGCCCCGGCATCACCGTCGGGAACGATCCGGTATCCGGGGGCTGGAACCCTGGCGATCCGGCGGGAGAGTATGGAGCGGGGTATTCCGGTGGATCCGCAGTACTGGCGGCAGGTTCTAAAATTGTAGCGGGCCTGGTGGGAGGAGACGAATCGGTGAAAGAACCCTTCACTCGAGGATTCCCCAAAGACCTGCCGGTCAGACCGAGCACCTCGGTTCAATTCGATTGGTTGGCACACCGCAGAAACCTGTTCGACCTCAGGTTGCCGGAGACTCTACTAAGCAAAAACTCAGGTATTCTGACCATGCCGATCAGAGAACGGAGGTCTTTGGATTGGACCTGGAGGACTGAGCATCTGGAGAGCCGTTTAATCGTTGAAGGTCGGCTGTGCATAACGGCACACTTCAGGCCGGAAGAAGGCTGCGTGTATCTCAGTTTGTTCGTAGACAATCTCGGCAAGATTGATTGGCAGGAGACTAAGGCGGTGGTCTGCCTGCGTCTTATTTCCGCTCCCGATTTTGTCGATCCGCAGCGAAAACGAACGTTCTGGTGGACCGAGGGACGGTGGTCCGAATTGGCCATTGGGTTTCCCAAGATCGGGATCAGTCGACCCGATCAACCTGCCCTCATCGCAGTTGAATCTGAGCCTGCCGGATTTGTGTCTGCCATGGGCTGGCAGGATGTTTGGAATGTCGGCGGTAATGACATGCTTCACAACCTCTGCGTTCATACCGATCCAAGGGTGGGGACCCTTGGGGCGGGTCAGAGCAAGAAGATCGAGGGCATGTTGATCTTCGAAGAGGGGGATCGGCATCGGGCGCTGGAAAAATTCCTGGAGAGCGAACTATTTCAACCCAAGATATCCGGACAATGAGTTGCTATCTAGCGGATATCCACTCCCGGTTCGGGGCGTTTCCCGGGAAGATCGATCTTCAACTGACGAGCACTCTCCTTTCGGATATCCAGTTCGATCATCTCAATCATATCCTCTGCATCGATCATAGCGACCAGGACGTCCGTTTGCGATGGATCCAGAGCGGCAACAACAGTGCCGATAGGATCGACGATCATTGAGGGTATCCACTGGTCCTTGCCCCGGTTATGACCTATTGTATTGCTGGTGACCGCATAGACCCCGTTTTCACTGCAACGAACGCGCTGAAACGCAGTCATTATGTCTCTTCGCTGCTTCCAGTGCTGCGATCCGGCCTGATGATAGCTGTGGACAACCACATGCACCCCCCGCGCATAGAGGCGACGATACCCTTCGGGAAAACGAACATCGTAGCATATCTGACATCCGAAACGGATACCCTCCAGAGTGAACACCGGGTCGGAATCCCCAGGCAGGAAAAAGCCCTGGTCGCTGTGGGTCAGCGCGGTTTTCGAATAGCTGCAGACTCGCCGACCGGAGTCATCGAAAACAATGAGGGCATTGGCCCAACCCCGGCGGTCATCCAGCGGCAAAGCAATACCCGCAGCGATAAACATCCGCAACTCTGCGGCCTGCACCGAGATGCTCTGCAGAGCGTCCTGTACCTTGTCCGGATCCACCCCGGAGAGATCGACCATGTCGCCGCCGGGATAACCGCTGACGGCACACTCCGGAAAGACGATCAAGCGGGCACCCTCGGTACAAGCCTTTTTCGAGAGTTCAAGGATGACCTCGAGGTTTCTGTCAATGTTGCCGGTCAGCTCAAACTGAGCCGTTGCTAATCGGATCGTTTTCATTCTGTCTCCTTTACACCTATGCCAGTCCACATATGCGAACACACAGAAAGCCGGAAGATCCAGCAGTTTCTCAGCTCCGGGCAACCTCTTGAGCCGCCTCGGCCCACTGTGTCAACAGACGAGGATCGCCGTTCACCGAATGAATGTCGCTGAGATTCAGGTCAAGAGGGAGGCCCTCGGCGGCCCGCACGAGCCGTTGGACCTCTTCCTTCATTTCCAGGCTGGAGTAACTGAAGAAGACTCGTCCCGGATGAGCGTGCACTTCCAGGACAACTCTGCCCTGAAATTTCTCCCTGGCTGCTTCCACGGATGACCATGGGGAAACGTGGAAGCGACGCAGATTGGGCAGAGTTGAGAGTACGTCCAACTTGTGGTCCAGCTGCTCACAGCCGTGATAGTAGACCGTCTGATTGCTGAAGTAGCGGGCCAGGCGAACGTTGTAGGGGTGAACGAACTCGGCAAACATCTCCGGGCCCAATCCGGAAGAGGTTTGGGCACTGATGTAAGCCCACTCGTGACGGAGGAGCGGTTTGGTTGGATCATAATCCGACGGGATATGAGCACAGTGTACGCGAAAGCCCACCTGAGTATAGCGCCCATCTGAGCTGGGCACTACATTCAACCAGCCCTTCTGTTCCCTGTTGCGATGATGCTGCTCGAAGGCCGAGGTAATGATGTCCATGAGTTCGTGGACTCTCTCCGGTGCGTCAAAAACATCGAGCATGAGCTTCTCCAGACCTCTCATTCTCACCGCATGGTCAAAAGGGGAAAAGCCCAGATCCGGATAAACTACGGCGATCTGCAGCCGATCGTCGGTCAGCTCTTTAGCCTCTTCCACGGATCTGGCCGTCGCCTCTTCGTCGATCCGCCAGTCGCTGAAGCTCAAACGTTCAGGCTCGATTCGATCGGGAAAGGCGGGAACAAACCGTTTTGCTTCCAACGGATCGTCTACCTGCTCATCGCTCCCAGACATGGTAAAGCAAACCCCCCAGTCAACCTCCCGCAAAACCGTTGCCTGTATACTGACGGTGGACCAGACAATATGATCGTCCGGCACGTGTTTGGCTGCCCAGAGGCGCTTTCGCAGCTCCCGTTCAATATCTCGTGCCAGGACAGATCGACACTTCAGGTACCCCCTCCCCAACATCAGTTCCCACTGGGGCTCGGGAATAAACTCATACCACACACAGATCGGCACTTTTTCCGTTTGTTGCAAGGCCTGATGATCCGCCCACATTTTTTTACGCTTCTCCATATTCGGATCCGCCGCAAAGTTCAAGATTTGATCCACCAGAGATTTCAGTATATCCTTGTCTTCTAACACGGTGAGGGTACCTCCTTGGCTATAGTATCAGAAGGGCTGATTGTAAGAAACAGATTTCAAATGGAACGATCGCGATGATCTTGAATGGTCGACAGCGGATATTGTCAGCGATCAACATTGAGGAGGGGGACCGGGTACCGATTTCACCGCGGGTACACATCTAGCTGATGTCGGAATATGGGGACACCGGCTTGGCTTCCCTGCTTAAGCACCTTCCCGATATAGATACGATGTACATCGTACCCTCAACACCGCCGAACATTATTGACAGTTACCCCGATGAGTACCACATACCCCAGGTGAAGGTAAAACAGAAGAAGTATAGAGAACGACCCTTCCTGATCATCGAACGGACCTTTGCTACTCCGGCGGGATGCATATCGGATACAACCCGTATCCCTGAAGCGGGACGGGAGTTCGGAATCGATCCGCAGCGCTTTGGACCACAATGCCGGGTTTGTCCGCAGCCTTCAGGATCTGATGACAGACTACTATCTGAACCGTGGATTTTTCGACGAGCTTCTATCAATCTTTCATCGCCGATCCCTCAACCGTATTAAAAACGCACTTGAACAGGGAGCAAGATTCATCTTTGGAAGCTGGTATTTCAACTCCCTCTCGGCAGGATGGTCACCTGATATCTTTGAAGAGGTATTCCTTCCCCAGATCCGAGAGCATGTGGAATTGACCCACAGCTACGGAGCGTATTATGACTACTACGACGATGGAAAACTTGCTCAGACCATGGAGTGGATCGCCGCAGCCGGAGTGGACGTGTTGGAAACCTGCACACCACCCCCGATGGGAGACTTCGATCTTGCCCACGCCAAGCGGCGGATCGGTCAGATTACAACTCTGAAAGGCTACGTGGACCTTCTGCACGTCATCAAGGAGGGTTCTCCCCAACTGGTGGAGCAGACGGTTCGAGAGGCGATGGAGACGGCGAAGGCTGGAGGCGGTTTTATCATCGGCAGCTCCGACAGCATTCGCGACGGAACGCCGATAGCAAACATACGGGCGTATTTCAAGGCATGTAAGGAACACGGTAGATACACGTGAGCTTTCCAGAGGGCGGCCAATCCAATATGAGTTCAACGATGCGGATTCGTAACTGTACACAGGAAGACTTCTTTAAACTTTTGGAAATGGACTGGGCACCCCTTCCAAAGGAACGGGATACGATATACCTGATTTTGACAATCGAACACAGCGAATTGAGCTTCGTGGCGGAAGACGATCGGGGAACCTGGTTGGGGGTATTGCTGGCCAGTCGCTCGACCGACGGCAACTCCTGCTTTTTAAACCATCTCCTGGTTATGAGCTCGGCCAGATCGAAAGGAGTGGGCAGTGCCCTGGTTAAACATCTCCAACGGATCTGTACAGAAATCGGAGTACAGCGGATCTGGTTTTTCACAATTGAGAACAACCGACGGTTTTACCAGCGTCTGGGATTCAAAGAGGACAGTACCTTCCTCGAGGCATCGCTGGCGGAATACGCCCGCGCACAAAAGAGCTTGGTAATGACGATCCATGTTCCAAGCCCTGGATAGCTCTATCTCCATCGGGGCGAAGCGGTATCGTCCCGATTTCAACACAATCGTTGACAAGGGGATCACCCCCGGAGAGAATGGGCATATGATCATCGATGCACATAACCACGTCAAATGGCTCGGCTACACGCCGGAGAAGGCTGTTATGGAGAAGATCCTATCCGGGAACGTTTCCGCTTTGCTGTCACGATGATCGTTTGAAGACGAACAAAATGATCACAGGTTCTAGGTTCCGGGAGGAGTTAATGAGTAACCGCGACGATCTGCTGGCCGTTCTTAGGGGAGAAGAACCGGGGAGAATCCCTTTTATTCCCATAGGATTTTGGGACGAAAAAACGATGCACAAGCTCGTCCCGGCAGAGTGCTACGATGAAAACACCGATTGCATTCCCTCGGATGAACCGCCGCGGGACAGATTCTCCTCCGAACCTCGGACTCAGAACAGCCGGGAGCGGGCTGTGCGAATGGCTCAACACATGGATATGGCGACATTGGGCGCGGGAAAAGGGGCGGTTTTCCCCTTTGGGCACGGTGGGCCCGGGGAGATCCAGCCAATAGTGATCGAACGTACGCCGGAGTACAAAATCCTCGAGTACGAAGGAGGATGCCGGCGCAAGCACGGCTACAATCCTCATTCAATTATGTACTATCATTTTCCCGTAAAAACGGAATCGGATCTGGAAACCCTCAACCTCCCCGATATGAAAAACCCCCAGCGATTCCAGGATATTGAGCCGGACTGTCGGCATTTCAAAGCCGCCGGATTCGTAGCCACCGGAGTCATCCAGGGCTTCTTCTCCGGTATTCACAACTCTTTCATGGATTTCCAGGACACCATGGTCAATCTGCTGCTGAAACCGGAGTTCATGAAGAAACTGACAAGAAAATTGGCTGATATGAGTCTTGATGCGGTTGAGATGCTTCTGGACAGGGGAGTGGAAATCATCAACCTTTGCGACGACCTGGGAAACGCCGACGGATTGTTGATGTCCCCCGAGCTCTTTCGGGAGTTCTTCCTGCCCTGGTACGACGAGCTTACTCGCAGGGTTCATGACCGGGGCGCATTCATACATCTACACTCCCACGGAAACATCGCCCCGCTGCTTCCCGATCTGGCGGCAATCGGGATCGACATCATCAATCCCTTTGACTGGGAAGAAAATCCGAATCTACCTGGGTTGGTGCAGCAGTTCGGAAAACATTTTGTCTTCTGCGGAGGATGCATCGGCGACCTTTATCGACACACCAGAGAAGAGGTGGAGTTCGCGATCCGTCGCACCTGCAGTTTGTCTAAAATCGCCGAAAGAGGATACATCCTGTCGATCAGCGGTATCACCGAAGACCTCTCCGTTGACGAATGGAATACCTGGCGGGCTATATATACAAAAGCGAGGGAGGAGTTATGAAACGCTGTTCGAAAGACGCCCTTGTGGAGTTTGGCGTACAAATCTTGAAATCAAAGGGAGTTGCAGAAAAAAACGCTAGAATCATCACCGAAATTGCCGTGAAAACCCAAGCCATGGGTATCCACACCCATGGCTTGGCGATTTTTCCCTACTTCAATCAGAACATCCCGAAGCTGATAAACCCTGCGGCAGAACCGGAGGTGGTCAAAGAGTCGGGCGCCACCGCGGTCATCGACGGCAACTTCGGCTTCGCTCAGTTGGCGTTGGGCTTGGCAAAAGAAGTGGCTGTGGAAAAAGCTTCGAAACAAGGCGTGGCCATGGTTACGGTCAGAAAATGCTGCTGGTTGGGTGCATTGGGACCCTATCTTCACTCTCTTACAGAGAAGGGATACATGGCCCAACTTTGGGCTCAGACCACGACCTGCCGGGATGCAGCGCCCTACGGCGGAATCGATGCGAAGTTCTCCACCAACCCCATTGCCCTCGCCTTTCCCACCAAGGGGGACCCGGTCTTGTCCGATTTTTCCACAACAACGATTTCCATGGGTAAGATCAAACGAATGGCCCAAAGCGGTCAGCAGGCGCCCGAGCCGATCTACCTCGACTCGGAAGGAAATCTCAGTACCGATCCCAATGTTGCTCTGGACGGAGGGTCTGTACTTTTTATCGGCGGTGCCCATTTCGGCTACAAAGGATATGGGATGTCTCTGTGGTCCGAGGGGATCGCCGCCTTGGCCGGCGGGGAGTGCAACAATCCTGAAGCAAAGACAAGCCAGTCGGCGAGTCTGACCGTGATTGATCCCCGGGCGTTCGCCGGACACGACTATTTCTACGGTGAAATCGAGCGTTTTAAAGCTCATATGCTGAACAACCGTGTGCGTCCGGGATTCGAGACAATCCGCCTACCCGGCGAACGGGTTGTCAACAACCTACGAGAATCCGACGACAAAGGTATTCCGGTGGAAGAGGGGCTGCTGAATACCTTGAACACCCTGGCCGAACAGCTCGGCATTCCGTCAATTCCTGTGGAATGACCGGATCGGTAGAAAGGAAAGACTATGGAAAATCTTGCACTTCTGGGAGGTCCTCCAGCAGTTCAGGGAATCTCGGACCAACTTTTCACCTGGCCGATCGTCACCCCGGAAATGGAGAAGGCGGTACTGTCGGTCCTGCGAACCGGGACGATCTCGGGTCTCCAGATCACCATGGAATTCGAGCGGGAGTTCGCCGACTGGCTCGGCGTGAAGTACGCCTTGGCCCACAACACCGGAACCGCCGCGATCCACGGCGCCCTTTTCGGATTGGGTGTGGGGGCGGGAGATGAGGTCATCTGTCCCAGCATGACTTACTGGGCGTCCTGTGTGCCGGTGTTTTCCCTGGGAGGCACAGTCGTACTGGCGGATATCGACCCACTGACCCTGTGCATCGATCCTGCGGATCTGGAAAAACGGATAAGCAAACGAACCAAAGCCGTGGTTGTAGTCCACTACGCGGGAATGCCTGCGGACATGGATAGCATTCTCGACATCGCCCGCAGACACGACGTTCGAGTGCTGGAGGACGCTTCTCATTCCCACGGTAGTCTCTACAAGGGCAGAGTTACAGGAACCATGGGGGAGGCTGCAGGCTTTTCCCTGATGTCGGCGAAATCCTTTCCAATAGGAGAAGGAGGACTGCTGGTCACAAACGAACGGGAGATCTTTGAACGGGCCGTTGCTTTCGGACACTACGCCCGGCACGGTGAATATCTGACCATCCCGGAGATCAGCGCCGGAGCAGGAGTTCCGTGGGGAGGCTACAAATACCGATTGAATCAGCTGTGCTCCGCCATCGGCAGGGTCCAGCTGAAACTGTACCCGGAGCAGATGGCGGAAATCGATCGAGCGATGAATCACTTCTGGGACCTCCTTGAAGACGTACCGGGGATTCGCCCCAGACGGCCCGAACAGGGCTCAGGGACCACGATGGGCGGATGGTACAATCCGCTGGGATACTACGATCCCGAAAAACTTGGAGGGCTGTCGATCACTCGATTCTGCCAGGCCGTCAGGGCTGAAAGGTTTGACGAATGTGCCCCCGGATGTAACCGTGCTCTTCATACTCACCCTATCTTTCAGAGCCTGGACGTATACGGAAGCGGGAAGCCCACAATCCTCGCCAATGCCCAGCCGGGTATTGATGTGCGCCCCCACCGGGAATCTCTTCCCGTGTCGGACACCGTGCAGTCCAGGGTATTCAAAATTCCCTGGTTTAAACGCTACATCCCCGAAAACATTGAACGGTTTGCCTTGGCTTTCAAGAAAGTAGCCGACAACTTCGAACAGCTGATTCCCGACGATTCCGGTAATCCGGCGAATATGGGGAATTGGGGTACCAGTTCCCTGGTACGCCCGTAGCGTCTTTCAACTTGGCACGGGGTAGTTTAACGAATATAATGCATCACGATGAGCAACGAACCGGAAGATCTCCAACAGATGCACCTGGAGTTGGGAGACCAGGATCTGAAGGAAATCATCGAAATTGCCTCGCAGATCACGGCTCAGCTCGATGTGGAAAACATCATAAAGAACGTCGTGCTGAGCTTCGTGGCGAAATTCCAAACCCCCACGATTACCTGCATCCTGCCCAACGATCTCGATGAAACCCTGCCCAACCTCTTGCACTTCAAAGGTCTGAAGCAAGAGAAGCTCAACCTGCAACTCCCTTCTTTGGGATCGGTGCTCTCCTTCCTCGAACAGGATGAGTATAGCCAAATCTCCTTTGCCTACTTCAAAGACAATTACAAGAAACCTGAAGTGAGCAAGCAGTTAGAGGCCATTAAACCGGACATCATCGTTCCCTTGAGAACGGACAAGGGCGTCGGCGGGCTCATTCTCCTGCCGAAAAAACGGGAAGGCGGATCGTACTCCCTGCTGGACATCCAGTATATGACTCAAATCGTTCGTTTCGCCTCGATAGCCATTGAAAATGCCAATCTGTATTGGCAGGCCACGACGGATCGAATGACCAAGCTTTTTTCCCACCACTACTTTCAGCAGAATCTGGACGAAGAAATTGCCAGGGCTCACCGGTACGGAACGACCCTGTCCCTGATTATGTTCGACATCGATAATTTCAAGAAATTCAACGACACCTACGGGCATCTCCAGGGAGACCTGATCATCAAGGAGATCGCCAAGATCCTGCGGGGATCTGTACGTACGATAGACTTCACGGCCCGCTATGGCGGTGAAGAGTTCGCCATAATCCTCCCAGAAGTGGACGCCAAAGGTGCCGCCGTGGTAGCAGAGAGGATCCGCAAGACCGTTGAACAATACTCCTTTCCCGGTGAAGAAGGACCCTTGTACGTTACCGTGTCCATCGGAGTCGCCGGGTTTAAACCCGCGCGAATGCGTTCCGCCTCCCAGCTTATCGCAGAAGCGGACAAGGCTCTCTATCAGTCCAAGGAGATGGGGCGAAACCAGGTTAGCGTTCAGAAATAGAACCCCTCGGCAGGCATTCTCCGGCCTTGACTTTTACCAGAAAAATGAGTAACTAAATCCCTCTTGGAAAAAGTATGATGAAGAAAGTAATCTATACTCTTATTGCCGTTGTATTTCTCTCTTGCTCGGGAAGTACCCACAACAACGTAGAGGAGTATCCGAACATCCTCACGCCGGAGACAATTTCTTTTTTACTTTCCGAGAAACCGGAAGAAGTTGATCCGGGCTTGTATCTGTACAGAAACAAGTTGACCCGTTCCATAGTTGAAAATTTCTACACTCGGGTGACCGCGGACTGGGAAATTACACAAGCGATCCTCGCCGCTGCCGACATCAATGACATCTCCCTGCCTCTGGCTTTTTCATTGGCCTGGGTCGAGAGCTCATACCGGGTCAGGGCCTTGAATCGAAACTCCAACTCGGTGGACCGCGGACTGTTTCAGCTAAACTCCCGAACATTCCCAAACCTCAAAGAGGAACAATTCTACGATCCCGAAATCAACGCCGAACACGGTCTTGCCCATTTTCGCTACTGCTTGGAAACGGGTAAAAATGAAGTGGTCGCTCTGGCCATGTACAACGCAGGGGTTAACCGGGTGCGCAGAGGTACGCCGTACAGTACCCTGCACTACGTAGCCCGCATCCTGGACAATGAGCGGGAGCTCTTGGAATCTTTCGAACAGATGCTCATGAACAACGGGGAGATCGCCAGTTCGTCTTGACATCGTAAAAGCTTTCCGCCTAGCATTACCTCCATGATCGTCGTCCTGGAACACAACATAAAAACTCGGGACAAGAGGCATATTGTTTCATTCCTCGAGCAAAAGGGATTTCGTATCCGAGAGATTCAGGGCGAGGAAGAAACGATTCTGGGGGCCGTGGGAATCATTCCCATCGATCTGAGGGAGGTGGAACTTCTCCCCGGGGTTGCCCGGGTTATACCCATCACCAAACCCTACAAGCTGGCTTCGCGGGAGTTCAAGAAAGAGGACACTTCGATACCCGTTGGACCGGTGAAGATCGGCGGCTCTCGGATCGCCGTTATCGCCGGACCCTGTTCGGTCGAATCCCGGGAACAGATCATGGAAATCGCAGCCCTGGTACGTGAATCCGGTGCCGTGATCCTGAGGGGAGGAGCGTATAAACCCAGAACCTCCCCGTACGCCTTCCAAGGACTCGGAGAAGAGGGCCTCAAATATCTCAAGGACGCGGGGCAGCGGAACGGAATGCCGGTTATCTCCGAGATCGTTACCCCGGAGCACGCCCGGATGTTCGCCGAATACACGGACATCATGCAGATCGGTGCCCGAAATATGCAGAACTTCGAGCTCCTGAAGACAGTCGGGGCCTTGCACAAACCTGTGCTGCTTAAGAGGGGGCCGGCGGCTACGATTCAGGATCTCTTGATGTCCGCCGAATATCTACTGGCCCATGGAACCGATTCTGTGATGCTCTGCGAGCGGGGGATCCGAACTTTTGAGACCTACACCCGCAACACCTTGGATATTTCCGCCATCCCGGTGGTAAAGAAGCTCAGCCACCTTCCGATCCTGGTGGATCCCAGCCACGGCACGGGCATACGGGCCAAAGTTCTCCCTATGGCCCTGGCCGCCGTAGCCGCCGGAGCAGACGGACTGATGGTGGAAGTGCACACCGACCCCGAGCATGCTCTTTCCGACGGGCCCCAATCTCTTTATCCGGAGCAGTTTGAAAAACTAATGCGGGACATTCAGGCATTGACCCCGGTACTGAGCAAGGAACTTGCCCGGCTTCCGGAAAAACTCCCCCGGGTACTAAAAGTTAGCGTTCAAGCACCAGCGGAACAGGAGCGGATCAAGGTGGCTTTTCAAGGGGAGCCCGGAGCGTTCAGTGAAAACGCTCTGTTGCGTTATTTTCCTGATAATGTGCGGTCGGTACCACTTCAAGAGTTCCGGGACGTATTCGATTCGGTTCTTGCGGGAAAGAGTCACTACGGGATCATACCGATTGAGAACACTCTAACCGGTTCGATCCACCAGAACTACGACCTTCTGCTTCAATACCCGGACATCCGCATCGTGGGAGAAAAAACGATCCGCATCATCCACAATCTCATCGGGTTGCCCGAGGCGGATTTAAAGGATATCAGGCGGGTCTACTCTCACCCCCAAGGTCTCTCCCAATGTGCCCGATTCCTGGACAAGCATCCGAATTGGGAGAAGATACCTTTCTACGACACCGCCGGATCTATAGCCTTTGTCGCCCGGGAGGGAAAGAGAGAAAATGCAGGGATTGCCAGTCTGGATGCCGCCCGTGTGCACAAGATGAAGGTACTAAATGAGGGAATCGAGACGGACAGCCGGAACTACACCCGTTTTGTGATCATCGCTCGGGAAGAGCTTGCCCAAACGGATCGGCAGATCGGGAACGCCAATCGGGCTTCCCTGGTCTTCTCATCCGCCAATACGCCGGGATCCTTATTCCGGGTGCTCCAGGTACTGGCGGAGAGAAAGATCAACATGGTGAAGCTCGAGTCCAGACCCATTGCGGGAAAACCCTGGGAAGAAATGTTTTACGTGGATGTGGATATCCCTGAGGAAGAAAGCGTTTTTCAGCAGGCTCTTGAGGAACTGGCCAAGGTCACAGAAACGCTGCGGACCCTGGGCCTCTACACCGTGTAGGAGAGCATCATCTCGGGTGTTCCGAAACTCCCAGTTGCTGCAACCGAACCTCTTCTTCCTTCAGGGCTACATATTCATAGCGTCTCCGGTTGGCCCGAACGATGCAGTTCTTCAACCCACTCAGTTCGATTTTTATTCCCTTGAGCTGGTCTTTCAGGTCTTTGGAAGCCTCCTGCCCGAAGTACTCGTTCAGACCCTGCAGCCTTCTATGGAGCAGCTGCAACTCTCCTATATTCTTCTTGAGGAAGCCGTCAATTTGCTGCGCCGAGGCAGCGCTCAGGCGAGCAAAGGAGGTAGAGTCCGGTAGATTTAAAGCATCAAAGAGAGAGGTTTTTCTACGGCCACGCTCCACAAACTTCCGGAAGTCGATCGACTCGATTTGGGTGGTGGTGCTCCGGGAATCGAAATAACGTATCTCCACAGTCCGGCTGAGCTCACGGTTTTGAAATGCCTTCTGCAGCCAAGCCCGAAGCTTGCCTCCCAGGCCCCGCCCGCTTTTCTCCAACAGTTCCTGGTTGTTCACGATCTTTCGCAGCGCATCTTGTATATGCCTACCCGCGGGAAACATCAGACGAACCGCTTCCAGGAGAATGATCTTGTAGTCCGGTTTCTTTCGCCCTTCCACGGGTTTCTCTTTCGGGATTTTCAGCTCGGCGAGGGACAGCTCCTGAAGCTTTGCGGCGTCTTCGGCGAACTCCTCCTTTAAGATCTCCGTTACCAAATCCCGGTAGAATGGCTTTCCCTTCATGTTCGAGGCGAAAACGGTTTTGATTTTCTCGTAGGCCTTCTCCGGGCTGCTTGCGTACAGCCTACCCAGCACCTGATGGATGGAGGAAAGCAGCTCCTGCCGCAGCGATAGTTTATAGGTTTGCCTCTGGAATCCGAGGATCTCCTTGAGCTGACCCAGGAGGGTTCGAGACAGCGACTGCATCTGGGCCAGGGAAGTGGAGATGATGCCGGTCGATACGTTGTCACTGCCGGGGCGGATCTTGCCCAGAGTCTCCGCCAGGACTGCTGTAGTTGCATCCGGAGAAGTCTCGGTAACGTGCGCCCAGTTGATGTACCGGACCAATCCGCTGATGCGACGGATGCGCGGCAAATCGATGAAATCGAGGCTGAATTGGTAGTAGCTGTTGAGGAACTCGAGCTGAGCATGAAAGCCGGACAGCCGCTGGCTGATTTGTTCCCCTTTTCCCGAGTCCAGGATATCTCCCTTAGGAGGAATCGTAACTTCAGATATCTTCTGCTCGTACTTGTAGGGATCCTCCTGGACCAGCGCCTTGCGAAGCAGGATATTGTACAGGTTTTCAAACAGGCTCTGAAATATAAGAAAACTTTCTTTCAGCTGGGGAAGGGTCTTTTCCTCGAGAAATTGCCGTTTGGCTTCGACCACCGTCTCCAGGCGAACTTGAAAGCCTTCGGATTCTGACATATACAGGAGTATAAAGTAAAGACCTGTACCTGACAATTGGAAAGCCGGATCACGTTATGGGGAGAATTTATCCGTTTACGCCGGAGAAGCTGGTAGTCCCGATTCTCATTTCCCGCCGGCAGATGCGTCCTCTGCTTATCGAGGAGCTGCAAAACTGCTATGGCCGGATCGATTATACCAGCGGGAATCTACCCTTTTTCCAGACCCACTACTACGATGAGGAAATGGGAACTCCCATTACCCGTTTCTTTGTCTCTTTTTCCCGGCTGATCGATCCCGGCACTTTGGCTCAGATCAAAAGCGAGACCAGCCTTTTGGAGAGACGGTTCACCGAGGCAGAGAAACGAAAAATAAATATCGATCCGGGTTTACTCAGCCTGGGCCGCTTTATTCTTGCATCGAGCAAAGACGGCTCGCACCGGATTCCCCTCTCCGATGGGATATTCGCCGAGGTTACGCTGGTGTACGAGCGGGGCGGCTACCGTCCATTGGAGTGGACCTATCCGGATTACCGAAGCCCGGAATACCTTACGATTCTGGCAGACATTCGAAAACTGTACAAAGCACAGCTTGAGGACCCATTTCACCGAGGAACCAGCCCAAAAGATACCTAATACTCCATCTCCCGCTGCCAGATAGCAACGGCTTCGCTGAAATCCGACTCATCTCCGGAGCGCACCACTGGAAAACGGGCAAGGAGCTCCTCCGGCGCATCGTTAACAACGAAGCTCCTCGCCGCCCACCGGAGCAGGTCCAAATCGTTGAAGTCATTACCAATCGCCATGATTCTGTTTTCTTGAATCCCTACAGTACGAGCTATCCGTATTGAGGCCAGGGCCTTCGAAACCTGATTGGAGAAAATCTCGATCCAGCGGGACCTGCCATCCAATGGAGAGGTGGTACGGACCACGGTCAGACAATCAAGCTCTTCCCAAATCTCCCGGTAACAGGAGAATGGGTGAAAAACCGGTTCGACTGCAACCAACTGGCAGGCTTCCCGAGGAGGCTGGTCTGCCGTCCGGCCGGGGGTTGCGAATTCTTCGTACAGTTTGCATCGGGCTTCAAAATCCGGGTTTGGTCGATCCGAAGCAAAGTAGAGAAAATGATGATTATCCGGTATAGGCCGATGCACCATGAAGTCTAAAGAACGCCGCGATAGGGCTTCGAAGGCCAGGGCGACCTCGTCCCGGTTCATCGAATAGCAGAACAGAAACTCCTGCCGGGACCAAGCCATGGTCCCCGCTCCCGAGGAAAAGATAAGATAATCAACGGGAAATCCCGGAGGCAGGACCTTACGGGCGGAAAACAGGTTACGCCCCGTTGCAATCACCCGGAGAACTTTACGCTCTCCCAGATCCAAAAGAGTCTGGTAGTTCCGTTTGCTGATCCGGTGGTCTTTCTGGAAAAGCGTGCCATCCAGATCGGTTATCACCATTCCATCGGTCGACATAACCACTCTCTGCATAAATATAGCTATATTTCACTTTGAAAAGGAACCCAATCGGCCTATAATCAAGAATATTGAATCAACTCTGTTCACCGATCTGACGGAGCGGCAGTGGCAAGAAAGAAAATCCATTTTGCGATGATCGAGGCCGGGGGGGGACACAAAACCCCTGCATTGGCTGTGGTTGAAGCCCTGGAGGAAAATTTCCCCGGAAAATACGAAATAAAGGTCTTGGATTTTATAAAGGATCTGGGCTGTACGGATCTGGACGAAGCGCACAAGAAGGTGTGGAAGTACTTGCTTGCCCACCCCGAGCTGACAAAGAGTATCCAGACCTTCGACTTCATCACCGGACCGGTGAACATCCAGATCTACAAGCTGTTCCTCGACCGCATCGATAAATACGTGATGCGTTACCTCTATGACGAAAAACCGGATCTGGTCTTCTCCACCCACTACTTCAACACGATGTTGATCGCCCATATCCGTAAGCAATATGAGATCGGACCGATCCTCATCAATTATCTTACCGAGATCTTCGATTTCGATTCCTACTGGTATCTTAAAAACGTAGATCACTACATCGTTGCCTCCAAACAAGCCGAGAAAAAACTACTTAAAAAGAAGTTTCCCCGGGAAAAACTGCACTTTTTTCCATATCCCGTGCGCTGCAGCTTCTTCGAGGTCAACAGAAGCAAAACTGAAATTCTTCATTCTCTCAGGATAGACAACAGCCGAAAAACCCTGCTGGTAACGCTGGGCAGCGAGGGAATCGGTTCGATCTACAAAATGATCGAGGCCTTGGTGAAGAGAAACTTTCCTCTCAACGTGATTGCCGTGGCGGGGAAAAACGATCAGCTGCGGCAGCAGCTGGAACGGGATTTCATTTCTCGAGATCAAGCCACCAGAGTCGTGGCTCTGGGTTTCCAGGAACGCATCAACGAGCTGATCTACGCCTCTGACTTCTGTTTCATCAAACCCGGACCGGCAACCACCTGGGAGGTGCTGTCGATGAAAAAACCGATCATCTTCTTTGAGAGCGCTCAACTCAGCGAGAACCCGAATATAAAATTCGTAGTCGACAATCGTCTCGGGTATTATGCGGGAAACATGCCCCGTAAACTCTCCCAGATCGTCGAATGGTTCCTGTCCGGCTCCGGCCTTCAGGAATGCCGGCGTGCTTACGAGGAGATCACCATAGAAAACGGCTCCACGGCGATTGCTCGGTTTTTGGATCAGGTTCTAAACGAGAAATAGAGATTTCAGGATCGGGGGCCTTTCGCCTTTCAACCCCCGGCAACGATGGGCCGGACCTCGACATCCGCTTCATCGGGGACGATGTAGTCGTCCCAACCTTTGCGTCTGATAATCCGGCCGTTTATCCGCACCAGTACGGAAGGAAAATTATAGCCAAGGGTGTCCAGGACCTCACGGACCGTGAGCCCCTCGTGCCAATCCAGTTTCTTGCCCTTTGCAGTAATCATTCTTCGCTTTTTTTAAGTACATACCATTAATCGAACGGAGAGGTCAATCCAGCACTCGGAGTTTCCCTTGACCCAGGCACAAACCGGTAGTATCGTTTGAATTGTCGAAACAATGATACGCACCTTTGAGGAACTGGAGCGAACCGCAAAATCGAAACCCTCCCTGCGTCTGGTCTTGGCCATGGCCGAGGAGAGAGATGCGCTGAAAGCGGTGATCAACGCGGCCGAGCAGGGCATCATCGAACCCATTCTCACGGGTAAGGAAAGCTCGATCCGAGAGATTGCCGAGAAAGAAGGAATAGACATCTCCCCCTACCGCATTGTTTCCGTCGACGGGGAAGAGCGGTGCGCAGCCAAGGCTGTGGAGCTGGTGCGGGAGGGCGAGGCGGAGGTGTTGATGAAGGGCCGAACTCCAACTGCGGTGATCATGCGGGCGATCCTTCATCGCCACGGTGGGCTTCGTGGACCCGGGGTCCTGTCTCACGTTTCGATTATCGAGATAGACAAATATCCAAAGTTCCTCATCATGTCCGACCCGGGCATCAACATTGCTCCGGATCTGAAAACCAAGGTGGCAATAATCGGAAATACCGTCTATGTTGCGCACAAGCTGGGCATCGAACATCCCAAGGTAGCGGTGATCGCCGCTGTGGAAAAGGTCAATCCTGTAGCCATGCCTGTGACTGTCGATGCTGCTCTGCTGAGCAAGATGTCTGATCGCGGTCAAATCCCCGGCTGTATCGTGGATGGACCCTTCGCCCTGGACAGCGCCCTATCCCGAAAGTCCTGCGAGACAAAAGGTATACAAACAGAGGTGGGAGGGGATGCGGACATCCTGCTCATGCCTGACATCGAAGCGGCCAACGTGTTCTATAAGACTTTGGCTCATCTCACCGATGCCAAAATCGCCGCCATGACGATCGGCGCCAAAGCGCCCATGGTCATGAGCTCCCGCGCAGACAGCGATACTATCAAGTACCTTTCGATATTGGGCGCTGTATCTTTGGTTTAGGTTTTGAGCGCGTGAAGCCGTCTTGCCTCAGCGAAGACTGCCCATCATCTGGATGATGGTCTGACCGCTTTGTACACCTGAGCGACGAGACTGGCCTGCCCTCACGGGCGTCTGCGACGAGTGGACTTGCTTTCTATCGGCCGGGACGATGACGGAGGGCACTGCTACAGGAAGTCCAGGGGGCTTTCCACCCCGCGTTTGTTTTTCTTTGCAACGTGTGTGTATATCATAGTAGTTGAAACGTCCGCATGCCCGAGCAGCTCCTGCACGGTGCGGATATCGTACCCCTTCTCTACGAGGTGCATAGCGAAGCTGTGCCTCTTATGCCGTATACGGCATAATGCCTCAGTGTATGCAGAGACGCCGGCTTGGCGATTCCCGAGCGTAGGACGACCTTGTGGAACGCCTTCTGCAGAGTAGTGGGGTACAGGTGATGGCGTCGGACGATCCCGGAGAACGGATCGATCGAGAGCTTTGCGGAAGGAAATACCCAGAACCATCCCCAATCCTTGCCTGCGTTGGGGTATTTCCGGACCAGGGCTTGAGGAAGCGAGACTCCTGCCACGGCTTTTCGGCGGTCGCGGTCAAACAGCGCACGTACCTGCCCAAGGTGAACGCTGAGCCTGGAGACGGCCGTGGTCGCCAGCAGGGTCTCGCGGTCCTTGTCACCTTTCCCGCATCTGACGGTGATACAGTCCCGAGAAAAATCGACATCCTTGACCCGCAGGTAGAGGCATTCACCAAGTCGTAGCCCTCCGCCGTAGATGATCTGGGCCATCAACAGGTGTGTTCCGGACATCTGGGAAAAGATCGTTCGGATTTCGTGCTGGGTAAGAACCAGCGGGAGTCTCGTGCCCACACGTGACGGGACCACCATCTCGAGATGCGTGATCTGAACCTCGAGCACGTTTCTGAACAGAAACAGCAAAGCGTTGAACGCCTGTCTCTGGGTGGCTGCGGATACGTGCCGCTCCACGGCCAGGTGAGACAGGAAGCACTTCAGCTCGTCCTCCGTCAGATTCCCCACTTCCCTGCCGAGGGAGAATGTCCTGAACCGGCGCACCCACGAAAGATAGGTCTTCTCGGTCCTGTAAGACAGATGCCTCAGCCTCATGAGGCAAACCAGCTTCTCTTCCAGCGTATCCCAGCTGGCGCTAACTGCCAGAGCCGCCTGTTTCGGCCCGTGAACCGACGGCGACTGTCGTCTCTGGCCTGCTCGGCTGTAGTACCAGTACAGCCTAAGTGCGTGACGGGCCTGGCAAACCTGCCAGTCCTGGTAGCTCCGGCCGAGGAAGG
>Ga0315547_1000839_pt1 | contig 27075 bp, 27 predicted proteins | sample SalMarSW160240MG_2_FD_202542 | JGI IMG/M metagenome (GOLD analysis project Ga0315547, IMG submission 202542) | Salt marsh sediment microbial communities from the Plum Island Ecosystem LTER, Massachusetts, United States - Salt Marsh Sediment SW1601-240 ...
ATCTTTACTTTCTATAATACTAACAGCCAGTAATTTTCATGGAAAAACGCCATCTAAACCCCTAAACCTCTAAACTTCTAAACAAAAACACAGTTAAACATTGACATGAATAACCATCAACAAGCAACCCACCTTCGTCAAATACTTCGCGTTAAGCTTCGTATTTCGAAGAAGACTACGGCGGGCGAAGCCAGCAATAAAGCAACACTCAAAAAATCGATAAAAACTCTTCACCGTAACAAAAGAATCATCCCGGTAAAATGATGATCTATTATTACCTTTGATAGTAAATATACGGACATGGAAACTGTTAGAATAGATATATTAAATCCAAAGGCAAAATCATTATTAAAAGATTTAGCTGACCTAAAACTGATACGTATTAAAAAGGAGAAAGCAAAGTCTGACTTCAAAGAATTACTCGGGAGGTTAAGAATTAACGCGGATGATGCTTTAATCCCAGAAGAAATTAAAGAAGAAGTTGAAGCTGTCAGAAAAGCTCGTTATGAGAAGAAAAAAGAATCAAGAAAACGATAATATATACATGGAATGAATTCCTGGATAAATTAAAATAAAGAAGCATCACCAAAACCAATTCACCTCATCACCTCATCAACTACTCAACTCATCATTAATAACATATTTTTCAATAAATTAGCATCCACTTACACAACACCAAACAGTACATCGCATAAACCAAAATAAAACATTTGAGATATACCTGCACAAATCAAATCACAATCATTGGTAACAGAAAAGAGCGATGGTCCGATTAGCCCGCGGTGGCCCCGTCTCTTTTCGCAGCCGCTGAGAATTTTAGAAGGTAAAAGATTTATTTATGGAAAAGTTTGTGCGATTTAGGCTAATCATGCTTTTTTGCCTACTTTTTCAGCAGAGAAAAAGTAGGAGCCTGTCCGGCTTGAGGACAAAAAGAAATAGCTTCAATATGAATCCAATTTCAATTAACAACTATTTATAACTTCGACATTGGATATTCGTCATTCGACATTGAACATTGAATTTAACTATCTTTGCTTCATATAATATTAAAAACCAGTACGTTTGCCAGAAAACAACAATCAATGAAAATAACAAGAGAATGTTTAGAATCCTGAACAATTTAACGATTACACAATTCCACAGTTAAACATTAACATGAATAATCAGCAACAAGCACCCGGCAACCAACAACAAATCATCCTCCCCGAAGAAGAAGGCATAGACATAAAAAAATACATCTACCTCATCCTAAGTCACTGGTGGTGGTTTGGCATTTTCATTTTCGTTTCCCTCACCATCGCATACCTTATCAACCGGTATTCCCAGGAAGTATACAGTGTCAGTTGTTCCCTCATCGTGGGTGAAGAACAATCAGGAGCAGGCACAATTGAAGGAGTTTTGGACGAGCTTTCACGACTTAGAAATAAAAAACGAAAAGCTGTAGTAGAAAACGAGATCAGCATTCTGAAATCGTACAAAATGGCACGCCTTGCCCTGGAAGAGCTGGATTTTCACATAACCTATACGGCTGTTGGAAGAAGGGGCATTGCAGAATCACAACTCTATACAAAATGTCCTTTTATTGTTGAATATGATACGTCTGAAGTGAATCTGGTTGGTTACCCGATTGATATTTTCATTTTATCGGACAAGGAGTACCGAATATTGATCAATGATCAGTTTGATATTAATAAGATCATGCAGTTTGGTGAGAAGTTCGAACACGAATTTTTTAATTTTACCCTTCGCCTGCGAAATCCCCGACAATCGGTTTTTCAAGCAAACAGTTCCAACAAGTTTTATTTCACTTTTAATAATATTAATTCGCTTTCCAAATCGTATCAGAACACATTGAATGCCGAAGTAAACGATGAAAAAGGTACGGTAATTACCTTAACCCTAAATGGTTTTGTCAATACAAAATTAGCTAACTATCTAAATAAGTTAATGGAAGTATATATTCGCGCCAATCTCGAAGAAAAAAACATTGCCTCTGAAAATACTATACAATTTATTGATGAGCAATTGGGAGGAGTTGTGGATTCTCTTGAATCTACAGGCCTACGTTTGCAACAATTCCGCACTAGCCATAAAGTAATTGACCTGAGCAAGGAAGGAAGTTTCTTGTTTGAAAAAATGCAGGAACTGCAATCGGAAAAAGCCATCTACGATATCAAAACCAACTACTACAATTACCTGCTTGGCTACATTAACAACAAAAAAGCTACCGGCGACCTTGTAGCTCCTTCTGTGGTAAGTATCCAGGATAATTTGCTGAATAGTATCGTAGCGGAGATCAACGAACTGAATTTTCAAAAACGGCAGATCGAATTTAGTGTAAGCGAAGGCTCCCCCCAGCTTGCCCTGATCAATTCGCAGATCGACAATGCAAAAGAAACGCTGAAGGAAAATCTCCGCAGCCTGATCGAAGCCAACCGCATTGCCCTGGAAAACCTGAACAGCCGCATAGCAAAAATTGAACGAGAGGTACAGAAGCTGCCGGGCACAGAACGGCAGATGATCGATATCCAGCGGAAATTTACCATTAACGACCAGATCTATACCTTCCTGTTGGAAAAACGAGCCGAAGCAGGAATAACCAGGGCATCCAATACTTCCGACCACAAAATACTCGATATCGCCCGGCCTGAAAATGCCACAATGATAAAACCCAGAATTTCAATAAATTACATGATTGGTCTACTTGGCGGGGCAGGAATTCCCTTAGTTCTTTTACTTCTGGTTGAATTTTTCAATACCAAAATTACAGATCGTAAGTACCTTGAAGCAAATTTGAAAGCCCCTATTATAGGGAATATTGGTCATAATGAAGGCGGAACGGAATTGCCTGTGACTGAAAATCCCCGTTCATCATTAACCGAGTCTTTCAGGGCTTTGCGAACTAATCTTCAATATCTTCTGAAGGAGGAAAAAACGGGTGTAATCGCTGTGACATCTGCAGTGAGTGGCGAAGGAAAAACATTTTGTTCGGTCAATCTTGCAGCGATTGTTGCCATGAGTGGCAAAAAAACATTGTTGATCAGCCTGGATCTGCGTAAACCAAAGATCCATAAAATATTTAATCTTGAGAACCAGGAAGGTGTAAGTACTTATCTTATTGGTAAATCAGATCACAACTCTATAGTACATAAAACGAATATCAATAATTTATTTGTTACCACTTCCGGACCGATACCTCCTAATCCTGCTGAATTACTTAGCACAGAAAAAATGGGATCCTTTATTCAAAAAGCAAAGAAAGACTTTGAATACATAATAATCGATACCCCACCAATTGCCATTGTTACTGATACACTTGTGTTAAAAGATTTTCTTGATTCATTAATTTTTGTGGTGCGTCATAATTATTCCGACAGGCAAGTGGTAGAGTTGGCCAACAGCATGTATGAAAAACACCTGATAAAAAGCCTTGGTGTAGTAGTTAATGATATTCAATTGAAAGGCTATTACGGCTATTCTTACCGTTATGGATACGGGTACGGGTATGGTTATTCTTATAGTTACAGAGAAGCTTATTATGATGAGGAAAAAACATCAAAGCCTTTTCAAAAACTTAGAAAAGTATTTAAATTTTAAGCACCTTAACAATAGTTTTTAAAATAAATAATTTTAGTCTATGGCAATCAATGTTTTTGTGCCAAGTTTTCACACCGAAGAAATTCTTGATGAAATCAAAGAATGTCTTGAAAAAGGATGGACAGGATTAGGATTTAAAACCATTGAATTTGAAAATGCCTGGAAAGAATACACAGGTGTTAAAAATGCACATTTTTTAAATTCCAGTACTTCGGGTTTACACTTAGCGGTTCATATTTTAAAAAAAGTGAATAAATGGAAAGAAAGAGATGAAATTATTTCAACTCCATTGACTTTTGTTTCTCCAAATCATGCAATACTCTATGAAAGAATGAAACCGGTTTTTGCTGATGTTGACCAATATCTTTGTCTTGATCCGATAGATATCGAAAAAAAAATAACAAACAAAACAAGGGCTGTTATGTATGTTGGTTTGGGAGGTAATACAGGACAATACCAGAGAGTATTAGATCTTTGTAAAAAGTACAATCTGAAACTGATTCTTGATGCTGCACACATGGCTGGTACCAAATTTAAAGGGAAGCATGTAGGACCTGAAGCCGATGTGGCGGTCTTTAGTTTCCAGGCAGTTAAAAATTTACCAACTGCGGACAGTGGAATGATTTGCTTTCAGGAAAATGAATTGGATAAATTAGCTCGTCAATTAAGCTGGCTGGGGATTTCAAAAGATACTTATCAACGTTTCGGGAAAGGCAGTTATAAATGGGATTATGATGTCCCGAACATAGGATTTAAATACCATGGAAATTCTATTATGGCAGCTATTGCATTAGTACAACTCAAATACCTTGAAGAAGACAATGCCAAAAGAAATAAACTGGCTGAATTATATATAGAAGCCTTAAGTAACATAAATAAATTGAAAATTGTTCCTATTGCTCCTGACTGTTATTCAGCAAGACATTTGTTTCAGATACTTGTCGAAAACCGTGATGAATTGATGCAGAGTTTTTATGATAATGATATATACCCAGGAGTACACTATAAAAACAATACTGAATATAATATGTACAACTATGCAAAGAAGAGCTGTAGAAATGCTGATTTGTATAGTAATCAATTGATTTCATTGCCCTTACATCTAAATCTATCACAAGAAGATATTAAGGAAATATCAGATATAATAAAAACAAATATCTAGAGAATAGATTAATAAAAACACATATAAAATAAAATCTATTATTATCTTGATTTAATATTCTGTAGACTTAGAAACCAAATATTATTATAAATTATTGACAGAATTTCTCTATTAGTGTTACTACTATAAATAAACTTTTACTAGTGTTAATATGACTTATCTTTCAGTTGTTATTCCGGTTTATGAATGCAGCGAAGCATTACCCGAATTAACAAATCGACTGCATAATGCATTAGAAAAGATTTCTAATGATTATGAAATTATTTTTGTTAATGATGCCAGTCCAGAAAATGACTGGGATTTGATACAACAGCTAGCAAAAAAAGATGAAAGGATCAAGGGTATTAATTTTAGTCGAAACTTTGGACAGCATAATGCTATTACTGCAGGCCTCCAAAATGTAAAAGGAGAATGGATAGTGGTAATGGATGGAGATTTGCAAGACCAACCTGAAGAAATAATCAAGCTCTATCAAAAAACTAAAGATGGATTTGAAATCGTATTGGGTCAAAGGATAGAAAGGCGCGATTCATTCTTGAAAAAAATATTTTCAAAATTATTTTATAAAATTTTTGGATATCTTACAGATTCTGACTTGGACAGCAGTGTATCAAATTTTGGTATATTCAATCGGAAAGTTATTAATGCCCTTCTTTCCATGAAAGATTATATTCGTTTCTTCCCTACAATGATTCAATGGGTAGGATTTAATAAATATTATGTGCCGGTAATTCATGCAGAAAGAAAAGAAGGAAAATCAGCATATACATTTTTAAAATTATTACGATTGGCTATTAATAATATGATTGCTTTTTCAGATAAACCATTACGTTTAACCACAAAAATCGGCTTTTTTATCTCTCTGAGTTCCTTAGTACTTGGGATATTATATCTTATTCTTTACATGACAGGAAAAATTCAACAGTTAGGATTCACAAGTTTGATACTTTCCATTTGGTTCTTAGCGGGGGGTATAATTTTTATTCTTGGAATTATCGGTCTTTATGTGGGCAAAACATTTGAAAGTGTGAAAAAAAGGCCAATATATATTATAAAGGATAGTCTAAATTTAGAGGACAAGTAGTGATCAGTTTTGAAATATTAAAATGGGATTCTGATTTTTTTGGTTTTACTATTGCAAAAATCAATGATAAATTCATATCACTGAGGGATTTTAGGAATATTTACAAAGAGTTGAAAAACAAAAAAGTAAAACTCTTATACTGGCCATCAGATTTAAACTTCAGTTTTCAGCATGAAATTTCCAAAGAATTTAATGGACGATTAGTCGATGTAAAAACCAGATATAAAAAAGAAATTAAGAAAGGTGACAGATACATAATTGAGGGGCAAATATTCACTGAATTATATAAAGAATTGAAACCTGATGACAAGATGTTGGAAATTGCTTTACAATGTGGCGAATATTCAAGGTTTAAAGTCGATCCACACTTCCCTTCAGAGAAATTTGTGGAATTATACAAGACCTGGCTAATTAAATCGTTGATCGGAGACCTGGCTGATGAAGTAATAATAACTAAAAAAGATGATCTTATCACAGGACTGATAACTGTTAATTGCGATGAGGGAATTGGAAATATAGGCCTGGTTGGTGTTCATAATGATTACCGAAGGATGGGTCAGGGAGATATTCTAATCAGGACAGCACTGAATTTCTTTAATGAAAATAAATGTCATACTGCCTATGTAATTACACAAGAAATGAACCATGAAGCTTGTAAACTTTATGAAAAATACGGATTTACAGTGGACTCTAAAACTAATTTCTATCATTTTTGGATAAAATAAACTGCATAATCCTCTGATAGTATGGGAAAATCAATTAATGTAAAATTATTAATTTGTCCACATTGTAAATCAAAAGTTAAGATTAAAAATTTAAAAAAAATTTCTTGTAGTAATTGTCACACTGAGTTTTATTATGAAAAAAATAAAATACTGTTTAAAAAATTCAACAAAGGGGATGTAATTGATGAATTAGATAAACTTAAAACGCTGTTTAAAAAATGGAGCAAATTATATGATTTATTGATTAAAGTTTTAAGCCCGGTTTTAATCCAAATGAATCTTAAAAAGTTTATAAAAGAGAATATCAACGATGAAACCGTTGCAATTAATCTGGGCAGTGGGAATTCAAATATTTCTGAAAAAATAACAAATGTGGATATATTTCCTTATGAAAATGTTAATATTTGTTGTGATATAAATAACATTCCGTTGGCAAAAGCTTCAGTAGATGTCGTAATAAATATTGCGGTACTTGAACATGTGACAAGTCCTGAAAATGTTGTTAATGAAATATATAGAATTTTAAAAACAGGAGGAATTGTATACACTTATTTTCCATTCATGCAGCCCTATCATGCATCTCCTTATGATTACTCAAGAAGGACAATAGAAGGTCTGAAAATACTTCATAAAATGTTTGATATTAAAGAACTTAGAATTGGGGCCGGGCCAACCTCAGGATTTCTTTGGGTGCTTCAGGAATGGTTAGCTATTGTTTTTTCCTTTGGAATAAAAAAAATTCATCATTATGTTTATTTATTAATAATGGTTGTTACATTTCCATTGAAGTATCTCGATCTTATTCTTTCAAAATTTCATACTTCAAAAAATATCTCATCAGCATTTACAATAATTGCACAAAAAAATGATCCCATTTAATAAACCATATCTTACTGGCAAGGAATTTCAGTTCATTAATGAAGCTATCTCAAGCGGGCATATTTCCGGTAATGGGATTTTTACAAAAAAGGTTCAGAAGTATTTTGAAGAACGATGGGGATTTAAAAAATGCTTATTAACTACATCATGTACTGACGCCTTAGAAATGGCAGCATTATTAGTAAATATTGAGTCAGGCGATGAAGTAATAATGCCTTCATATACTTTTGTTTCCACTGCATTGGCTTTTGTCAGACAAGGAGCCGTAATTAAGTTTTTAGATAGCAAATCCGACCAACCAGGAATGGATGAAGATCAAATTGCAGAATTAATTACACCAAAAACAAAAGCCATTGTACCTATGCATTATGCTGGAATTGCTTGCGATATGGATAAAATAATGGCATTAGCTCAAGAATTTAAAATTTTTGTTATAGAAGATGCTGCACAAGCTATTAATGGATACTACAAAAACAAACCTCTTGGAAGTATGGGGAATTTGGGATGTTTTTCTTTTCATGAGACTAAAAATATCCAATGTGGAGAAGGAGGTATGTTGGTTATTAATGATGAACGATTTATCAAGCGTGCAGAAATTCTTTGGGAGAAAGGAACAAATCGTGCTGAATTTTTTAGAGGAGAAGTAAATAAGTATAACTGGGTCGATACAGGATCTTCTTTCTTGCCTTCTGACTTGATTGCTGCGTTTCTGTGGGCACAGCTTGAAAGCTTTGATGAAATCCAAATCAGGAGAAGAGAAATTTGGGATTGGTATAATAACAATGTCGATATTTTATTTAAAGGTTACAATTTTCGAAAACCCTTTGTTCCTCAATATTCAACCAACAATGGACATATATATTATATGGTGTTTAGCTCTTTAGAAGAACGTACAAAATTTATTGACGATTTAAAAAATAGAGGAATTCATGCAGTTTTTCATTATCAAAGCCTTCATCAAAGTCCTTACTATGATGGTAAATACTTAGGAAATCCACTGCCTAATTGCGAAATGTATGCTGATTGCTTAGTACGATTACCCTTATTTCATGAAATTGACCTGAGCATCTGGAGATAAATAACAATTGATTTAATATTTTATGCTTGCAAAATAATTCATTTCCGTTATATTATTTAAGATGAAATATTTTAATAAACTATTTGTATTTATAAGTAACCCAAATAATACTATTTGGTTTGTCTTTGCTTTGTTCTCTATTTTTACCCTATTGACAATAAAAATTTATCGATTGCCCTGGTTCGATGAAGTATTTTTAGCAGACGTATCCTTAAATTATCATAAAGAAGGACTTATATTGAGATATATACACAATCCGTTTGAACTTGAGGAAGAATTAGCTTGGGGCCCAGTATATTTCATAATTAATTCATGGGTAATAAGCCTGTTTAATTTTGGCATTTGGCAAATGCGGATAGTTAATTTACTTTTGGGGTTATTCGTTCTATACCTTACGATAAAAACTTTTCAAAAACTTAATATATCTACAAATTTAATTTTATGGGGTCTGTTATTAATAATAACTGATTCAGAATTAAGTTTTAGCCTTCATTCAGGTCGTATGGACATGGTAGCTTTATTTTTCTTATTTCTTGCGGTATATATTTTCTTCTTCTCAACTATTCGAAGTTTGCCGAAATTTTTATTTTGTGGTATATTAATTGGTTTAGGAGGATTAACTGCGACTCGAATTCTAACATTACTTCCATTGCTTATATTGTTTCCATTAAGTAGCAGAAATTGGAAAGAAATGCAAAATAAATTCCTTGATCTAATCATTACATTTATAGGATTTATATCGATATACTCTATTTGGATTTACTCCAAATTTGGTGGAATTAATAATTATTTAGAATACTTTTTTACTTATGGAAGCAACCGGCCCTACTTGGGAAAAGGGTCATTAGTAAATGGTAGTTTTATTGAAAGATTCTTTAGAAATCCAAGATATATTCCAATATTCATTTTATTTTATTTTTCTATTTATTTGTATTTGAGATATGAATTTAAAAAAACATCTCCAATTGTTTTTTTCATTATTCTTCTATGCTGTAGTTTTATTGGTATAATTGGATGGGGCTATTATTTTTTAATTTTACCATTTGTTTATATTGTAGTTTTATATACTTATCATAAAATAAAATATGTCTGGAATACCAATAAATATTTAGTTATTAGTTATAAATGGCTTTTAATATTTGTTTTTATTATAAATGTCTGTTTCTTATCTTACCACATCTTAAAAATATATGTTACATATAATGATTTAACAAATAGTAATACGAAGGAAATAATATCTAGAAAAGTTGAATGCGGTTCAAAAGTATTAGCAGATTATCGTTACTATTATATTTGTAAAAAACTGAATTGCCAATTTGTTGGATTACCCTATAATGATGTAAGCATTGAGGAGTATTCGCCTGATTTTATAATTACAAAAGAATTGACATTTTCTCATCCTGATTATAAGTATGTAGGTGATTTGGATTATGATAGATGGAAGCCCGCTTCTTCAATAGGAATAATTGATAAAGCTTTAAATCTGATCTCCAACAGAAAAAAATATTCTACAAATGCATTTATTTTTGAAAAAGTTAAATAATATTTTTTTTCAATACCAATTAAATGTCATCTGATACTTATTTATTATAATACTAGCAATAGAGACTAAATATCTTGATTTATTCTTACAATTGCATCCGATGAAAATGATCAAATGAATATTGTTTTTGAATGATGAAATCTTTATAAAGATCTCACTCGAAAGGTGCCTATATTAAGTTATAACAAAAGAATACATTTCGATGAAAACAGGCCTTGGTCTATATAAGAAATACAGGTTACTTATCGCCTATATAAATCTTTTTCGATTCAAAATCAGAAAATTGTTGATAGGGTTTGATGTGGCCAATCAATTATTAACTCATGTGGATAAGTATTCTGTGAAATTAATTCTTAAGCGAAATGGAGCAACTATAGGGGAAAATTGTGATATAGAAACAGGATTAGTATTTCATAATTGTGAAGATTACTCCAATTTAAATGTCGGGAAAAACTGTCATATTGGGAAAAACTGTTTTTTTGATTTGCGTGATAAAATTATTTTTGAGGATAACATAGTTATGTCAATGCAATGTACCATATTAACGCATATTGACTTAAATAAATCAGAAATAAGCAAAATTTACTCCGCTCAAAAAGCACAAGTTTATATATGTGAGAATTCCTATATTGGCGCTAAAGCAACATTATTTTATAATCTAACACTGAACAAAAACTGTTTTGTGGCTGCTGGGTCAGTTGTTACAAAAGATGTGCCACCATTTACAATGGTTGGTGGTGTACCTGCCAAGTATATTAAGAGAATTGTGTAAATGGATTTACCTAATTTTTTGATAGTTGGAGCATCAAAAGCAGGAACATCCTCTGTTTGGAATTATTTGAATGAACATTCAGAAATATTTCTACCTCGTCCAAAAGAGCCTCTTTTCTTCATCAAAGAAGTATATAATAAATTTAACATCAGAGATCCTGGATATAGAGAAATACAAGATATTATTGTTCAGGATGAAAAAACTTATAAAGAAATATTTTCAACCAAGACTAATTATAAATGCAAAGGAGAATCAACAGCATCATATTTGTATTATTACAAGACATCAATACCAAATATTATAAAATTATTGGGCAGGAGTGTTAAAATAATAATAATACTTAGAAATCCTGTAGATAAAGTAATTTCTCATTATAAGTTTTATTTAGGTAAGGGTTTTGAAAACAATACATTGAAAAAAGCCCTACAACTTGAAAAAGAGAGAATTGAAAAGGGATATAATCCTTTTTATCATTATAAAAATCAAGGATATTATTATGAATCAGTAAAAGCTTTTTTAACAGAATTTAAAAATGTTCATATATGTTTATATGAAGATTTGATAAAAAATCCTCAGTTATTTCTTTGCAATATTTTTGATTTTCTAAATGTTAGTAGGATTGATATAGGAATTGCTAATACTATTTATAATAAATCGTATGTTCCTAAAAATAGGCAAATGTTAAAAGTCTTGAATTACATAAATATAAATTTCAAGTTTATTAAGAAAATATTTCCTTTCATTCATTGGAAATCTTTAAAACAAGTAATATTTGGATTAAATGAAAATAAAAATTTCTCAATTGATGATGATTTATTGGGCGAATTAGCTAGTCTATATAAGAATGATATCTTAAAATTAGAAAAGCTAACAGGAATAAATATTTCTGAAAAATGGTCTTTGTAAGATGGAGATAAAACAATTGTTAAAAAGCCTAAGTTATTTAGCAACAGCCAAGTTTTTCCAATTGATAACACAAGTTATTCGTGCTAAGTTAAATGCACTAATATTAGGGATTGGAGGGATTGGAGTTTATAATCAATTGAATTTCTTTACATCGCAAACTGCACAATTTAGTCAATTGAGTGTAAATGAAGCCTTAGTTAAGCAAATCGCTGAGAGTAAAGATGATGAGAATATATTTAATCAAATTTACTCTTCAATAAAAGCATATTTCTATATTATCGTAGTTATTACAGGTTTTGTGTTAACAATTCTCATATTATTTAATAAACAAATTGCAATTTATTTGCTCGGAGATAAGGCTATTATTGAATTTTATTTTATTTCAATAATGAGCATTCCTATCATATTACTCAACTCAGTTTTTTTTGCTATACTTCGAGGATTCAAGGATATAAAGCATATTTCTAAAGCAAGAATCTTTGCTGCATTTTCAAATATAGTATTATTTATTCCATTAATAATTGGGTTAAATATTAAGGGGGTTATTATTTCAATACCCATAACGTATATTATAATTTCTGTTTGGAATTTATTTTATTTAAATAAATATTTATTAAATCCTTTAGGGATTACTATTCAAGAAGTTAAGAGATCAGAAATTAATAAGAGTTCATTAAATGAAATGTTTGCATTTTCAGGTTTTGGTGTTATTGTAGGATTTTTAAGTCTGATCTCTGAGTTTTTTATTAGAGGTACTATTGTTAAGGAATTAGGGATAGAACAAATAGGTTTATATGTCCCAATAATATCTTGGACAGGTATTTTTACTGGAATAGTACTTTCATCATTTAATACATATCTTTTCCCAAGATTGTGTGAAACTACTGAAAAGAAAGAAACAACTGAAGTTCTGAATGCCTCTATTAGAGTCTCTACTTTATTACTTCTTCCTTTTGTGTTAATATTTATTACATTAAAAAATGAACTGATTATAGTGTTTTATAGTAAGGATTTTTTAGAATCAACTAAATATCTACCATTGCATTTTTTTGGTCTTATTTGGCAAATATGGTTTGTAGTCTTAGGTCAATCAATGGCTCCGAAAGGCTTTATCAAAGAACATGGTCTTTTTAGAAGTATTTCATATGGTTTGGATATGATTATCGTTTTTTTCTTTATATCTTATGTAGGAATTGGGTTATATGGCTTGATGTTAAAATTTTTAATTACGCCTATTGTTTTATTTATTACCTATTTTATTTTTTTGAGAATAAAACAAGGCTTTTCCCTTTTTAGTGAGAATGTTTTATTAATGATATATCTCTTAGTATCTGTAACTGTTATTATTGCTGTTGATTATATTTGGAAAGGAAGCTTCATTAATTACATATTAACTCCTTTATTAATAGTAGGTGTTTTGTTTTTATTAAATAAACATGAAAGAAACTATTTGAGGAAGAAATTATTTTTGTTAATGATAAGGAATAAAAACAATTCCCTCAAATAGTCAATTATTTATAGGAATATGAATTGTTCAGTGCTTAAAGGAATATAGGAGTATAAAATTTTTTAGATTAAGAAAGGATATAGTCATGCTATTAATATAGACTGCTGTCTGTTGAAAATAAAAAATACTAATTGTGATTATAAATCAAACATATCTAAGAAATGCTTCCTAATGTTAATAAATTGGATAGGAAAAATAATTAATAATTATCTATTCATTTAAATGATTGATCAAAGAAATATAAATAAAGGCATTGATAAGATATTTTGGATTATATTGATACTTTATTCTGATCCAGGAGGCATACAAACAGCACTAAATGTTAATGAAATAGGGTTTCAGGTTAACCTAAACGATATATTGTTTGTGATTCTCTCGATTTGTTATTTTTTTATACCAAAAAAGGATTATTTGAACGATAGGGATTTTAAAAGGATACGATATGCGATGTTGATTTTCCTATTCTATTTTTTTGTAATTTACGGTTACTTAACTCCTGTTTTAAAAAGTGCGGAAGGTTACTCTTTTGTATTTGCCATTATTAAAATGCGTTATGCTTTGTATTGTGTTCAAATTTGTCTTTACATTTATGTTTTCTTTCAGCGAAGCGCCTCAACATTTGTAAAATACTATTTCATTAGCAGTGTTTTAATACTCACAATTTTTCTTCAATCTTTATTTACTGGAATAGAAGTGTTGCCTATAAAAATAATGTCTAGAGGCTTTATAGATGTTGATCGTAACCTAATGTTGAATTATGGCCTGATGCCCTTTCTAATTCCAATAGGAATTTCTTTTTTTGTGTTCAGGATAAAGACCCGATACAGGTATTATATTATTATCGGTTTTTCATTAATGTTCACAGCCTGGTTGGTTTCACTTACAAGAAGACACATTTTTGGTACCCTTATATATTTAATAATCGCTGTGGTTCTAAATAATTATTTTGTCAGAGGTTCACTAAATCAAATATTTAGATTAACAATCCGTATAACTACAATTATTATTATTTTGCTAATGGCTCTTAGAATGACTTTCCCAGAATATTTAGTAGCTGGGAAAGATACTATACGCGAAACTATATATGTGTTAAAATACGGAGAAACAACAACAGGAGAAATCGATGAACGACTAAAATTTACTCGTCCATTTATAGTTGAGCTCATCATTAAAAATCCAGTATTAGGAACCGGCTTCGATAATCGTTGGAAAAACGAAGAGGGGGATTTAGAAGGCTATGAAGCCTCTGATTATCCATTTCTAGGTGCCCTCGCAATGTTTGGCATATTAGGAATACTCTCATTTCTTCCTGTTTATATCATGGTAATAAAAATATTAAGAAAAGATATCGAATTACTACGTAGATTAACATTGAAGACAAGTGGTGTATACTTCCTTATATTGTATACGGGTATTATTTTTTTCATTTTTGATTTAATGAAATATATGCATTATTTTTCTCCGATTTCCCTCTCGGGAGCTACACAATTTCCCTGGTATGCTTACCTGGGTTTATATATGGGAGCAAGAAAAGTATTTCGCATTAATCTTACAAATAGTTTGTATCCTGCTCACTTAAATTCTCCTTAATTACAATTAATACGTTTTACACATTTCATCTCAATAAAACTATATAATTAATTTCTAATCCTTTAAATTAAATTCCAAATGCAACATTCTGTTGTAATTATTACAATCAATTATAAACAAAATAAATACACTATAAATTGTGTTAAATCAATAGTAAAAAGTAGTTATAAAAATTTTCACTTGATTATAATTGATAATGGCCCCACAGATGAAGACAACAAAACTTTGTGTTATGAAATCAATAAACTAAATGACAAACGTATTCAGATTTTGAAATCAGATAAGAATCTGGGTTATGTGGGAGGCATAAATTATGGCTTTAGCGAGTGCAATAAATTAAATTGGGATTATATATTAATAATAAATAATGATACCATTTTAGACAAAAATGGTATTGAAGCTATGGTCAATGGTTGTGAAAATTTTAATAATAATGCTATAGTTACAGGTAAGGTATATCATTATGATCAACCCAATAAATTACAGTATATTGGGAGTAAATGTTTAGATGAAAAAACCTTGAGCTATGAATGGATTGGGAAAGATCAGGATGACCAGGGGCAATTTGACCAGATCGCTGAAAGAGATATGATTGATGACATTTATTGGATGATCCCTAAAAATGTATATGATATTCTTGGCAATTATTCTGATGTTTTTTATTTTAACGGTGAATCCAGTGATTATTGCTTACGTGCATTAAAGAATAACATAAAACTTATATATACTCCTAAAGCAAAGTTATGGCATAAAGGAAGTGTTTCAATTGGTGGTCGTGCAAAAAATCCGGTTACTACATATTGGATATTACAAAGTTCACTTGTTCTCAGATATTTACATTTAGGTTTAAAAGATTTTAGGAATTATTATTTAAGCATCTTTTTCGATAAGATATTTAAACGATTTCTTATTGCATTGCTTAGAATAAGCAGAGGTGACATTGCAGATTTTAGAATTTTTGTTTCTAACATCAAAGCTTTTAGTGATTTTAGTAAATGGAAAAAGACCAAAAAGAAGAATATTTGGAAGCCTCCTTTTGCTAAGAATAAGGATAAATGAAAATAATACACATTGTAAAGACAGCTGCTTTTCCATTGGAAGGAGGGCATTCTATAAGAAATCACAATATATTTAAAGCATTAAATAGTAAGTTATCGGAACTGCTTATTGTTTCAAGTATTTTGACAATTTCTAAAGAAAATCTTTCCAGGAAGAAGATTTTTATTAAAGATACTGTAGCCTATAAACATATGCTATCGAAAAGAATATATAGATATTTAAGAACCATTTATAAAATCCCTTATATCAACAGACCTCTTCAGTTGATACTTGTATATTTCAATTATAGATTAATTAAGAAATCAGTCAATATTAAAAATTATGATATCATTCATGGACATTCAAATCATAACAACGGATTAAGTGCCTTTTTGTTATCAAAGAATTATAAAAAGCCCTTTATTTATGATTTACACGCATTAAGTTTAGATATCTATAAAAAAAATAGTTTAAAATATCTGATGGCAAAAAAAATAGAAACATTTCTGATAAGAAAAGCAGATATACTAATTACAATTGATGAAGAATTAAAAGAACATATAATAGATACTTTTAATAAGCCTTCAAAAGTCATTTTTCCAGCACCAAATGGCATAGATAGCAATTTATTTAAGCGGGATATTTCATTAAAAAATTCTGATTTTATCCCAAAGAATAAATTTATCATTGGAATTGATAATTCAAAGGCACTTGAAAATTTTGATTTTATTTTTAATAATCATTCTGAGCTGGTAAAAAGTTACCCTGACATATTTTTTGTTGTATTTGGAAATGAAGATAAATCTCTTAAACTAGATCTAAATTATTTCAAATTACTGCCAAAAATTAAATATGACGAAATGCCAAAATATTATTCTTTACTCAATCTTTTCATAATTCCAAGATTCCGCAATAAAATGTCTGAAACTATAACTCCACTAAAAATTTTAGAATTAATGAGCTGTGAAATACCTGTTTTAGTTAGTGATGTGAAAGGACTGACTGAATGTATTAAAGATGGTGAAACCGGATTTGTTTTTAAACTTGAGGATGATATTGATGGCCTAAAAGAAGTACTTTCTCAAATATTAAAATTTAAAAATATCGAAAATATAGGTAAACAAGCTCGCAAATGGGTAATGCTTAATAAAAATTGGGAACTAACGGCATTAAATTATTTGAAAGCCTATAAATCATTAATCAATTAAAATGAATTTATTGTGTTTATTTTCGATAGACTTATTAACCCTAGTTAAAACTTTTCAAAAAATATGTGCAACACATTTTTTAAAAACCTGCGTCATAAAATTTAAATGAGTGAACTTTTTATACTCTAGACGCAACAATTAATTTTTATTCAAGGTTTAACTATATAATAACTTATATCCTTCCGATGTTAATTTTTCTCCATATTCCTAAAGCAGCAGGGCAAACACTTAGAAATATTCTAAGAAGAGAATATCTTTTTACCAGTCTGTTTAATAGTATATTCCTTAAAAACAAGATTATATTTCTTCCGGTAGATACCCCAAAATTTATTTCTTCAGGTATTTCAAAGGAGCCAATTAAACACCTTGAAAGTCTAAATAATAAAGAGAAAAAAAATGTCAAAGTATTAACAGGTCATTTTTGTTATGGTGTTCACAAATATTTCAATAAAAAGGCTAAATATATTACAATATTGCGCAATCCTATCGATAGGATAATTTCATTGTATTACTATATTTTAAGAACAAAAGAACATCATTTACATGATTATTTGGTAGATGAAAAAATAAGTTTAAGGGATTTTGTTAGGAATGGAATTACTACTGAGGTTGACAATGTTCAAACACGACTTCTTGCAGGAATGCATTCTCATGATGTAGGATTTGGACAAGTGAAAAAAGAAATGTTAGAAGATGCAAAAAGGAATTTAAAAACTGAATTTGAAGTAGTTGGTATATCTGAAGAATTTATTCGATCATTTGTGTTAATGAGAGAAAAGCTGAAATGGAATACCTTTCTCTTTCTTAATAGAAATGTATCTCCAAAACAAACAATAAAAGATGATATATCAATTGAAACCATTAATCTTATTAAGAAGAGTAATAAATATGATATTGAATTGTATGAGTTTGGTAAAAGTTTATTTATTCAGCAACAAAATACAATAAAAAACTTTGACAAAAAAGTAGTACATATTGAAAAGTTAAATTCCTTTTTCTTAAATATTATTGTACCCTTAATTTTTCCACTTATTAAGTGTCTTGAAAATATATTAAAGAAAACTATATACAATAAGAAAAAAAATCATCCTTTATAACTAAAGCATACAAAAATTACTTGAATTTTTATAAGAATCTTCCACATTCATTAGTATAGATTATTCCTTATTGAATATACTAACAAATAGAGAGAAAATCTATATTATAGCCTAATCTTAATTGTATTTTCCCAGAATTCAAAAATACTCACTCAAATAAAGAATTATACTCTCTAAGGATTTAATAGAATTAAATGAAAGTTCTCTTTATACATTACGCAATCATTGATAAAGAAGGATTTGGAAGAACTTATAAATTTGCTAAGGAACTCGCAATTCTTGGACATGAGGTAGTTCTAATTACTACGCAACCTTCAAATGCCTTTTCATTTCCATTTAAAGTAGAATATAGAAACAAAGTCAAAATTATTTCATTTCCTGATATATTACCCAACAATTTCCGTAGGACTGGATTTGCAGTATTTTCTGCAATATTGAAACTGATATACCTAATTAAAAGACACCATTTTGACATTGTGCATTCTGATACAGGTCATCGCCCCTCGGCAGCAATTCCAGCCTTTTTTCTGCAATTCTTTTATAGAATTCCGCACGTAATGGAATGGTGGGATTATTTTGGAAGAGGAGGTCAATTTGAAGAGAAAAGCTTCTTAAAAAAAATCACCCATGGTTACTATGATTTAATCATGCAAAAACGATTGATGAAATTAACCACCGGATTGATTGTTCTTTCCAACTTCCTAAAGCAAAAAGCAATAGATTACAATATTAATGAAGACAGATTAATTGTACTTCATGGTGGGGCAGAAATAGATGAGATAAAATACTATCCTTCTAATTATGAGCAAAAAGAAGCAAAAAATATACCTGCCAATTCATTGACTTTTGGATTTATTGGAATGAACAAAAGTGAATTTAAGGACCTTTTACCATTTATTAAAGCCATAAAGATACTGAAAGGTGAGTTAGATGTGAATTGGTTTACTACAGGAGAAATGATATCTGAAAAACTGAAGAAAAAATATAAAATTCATTCAGAGTCTAAAGAATTTGGGTGGCAGGACTATAATACTTATGCTGAAAGTATTGGTTGTGCAGATATTTTTCTATTAGTGCAAAGAGAAAATTTAATGAATGAAGCTAGATGGCCAAATAAAATAGGAGATTATTTAGCTGCAGGCAGATTAATATTAACAAATCCTGTTGGAGAAATAAAAGTTATGGCCAAGGAATTTCCCGATGCTTTTATTGAAACTGATTATAATGCTGAAGCTTTAATTGAAACAATAAAAAAAATATATCAGGATAAAACAAATCTATTGCAAAAAGGAGCCCATGTTAGAAAAATTGCAGAAAATCATATGTCTTGGAAATTAAAAGCAGCGGAATTGCTTAATTTTTATAATACTGTTATTTCCGGGGAATTAAAGAAATGAATTATAAAAATTGAATCATTAGCAAGCATTAATAATATTCTTTCCAAAAATGTTAGATGCGGTTATTAAATCAATAAAAAATCCCATTAAAGCCTGGAGATTCCTTTTGCTTCTGCTCTATCATACATTCAGAAAAAAAAGAGGTGTTCTGCTATTCATAGGCATGGAGCCAGATGGTGTATTCAGTTTAATGCATAGCGGTTTTCAAACTTGTTATGATTTTGAAGCCAATCCGGAAAGATTCGGAAAATTACAAAAGAAATACCGGAATAATCCCCGGATACACTTATTCAATGCTGCTGCAGCTGATCATGACGGAGAAATAACATTCAACATCAGCAGCAACAATAACGGCGCATCTTCTTCCATTGGAAGTTTTAAAAAAGAATGGGAACAGGAATACATAGGAGAAAAAATTGAAATGATCAGATCTATCACTGTACCTTGTATAAACCTTTACAATTTCTGTAAAAAACAGAATATCGAATTCATAGACGAGTACGTTAGCGACATCCAGGGGATGGATTTGGAAGTATTGAAAACCTTAAAACCAAAGATTGATCAGAAACAAATTGGCCGAATAACCTGTGAAGTCACAAAAGATGAGAAAGGAAATGTGTATGATAACCTTCCTGATAATTCAGAAAAAGGATTTTCAGCATTGTTAAACAAAAACTACAAATTGGTTGCTAAAGGATGGGGTGTACTGAAAGACAACCGGTTTGATAAGATCCCCGAAGATGCATGGGAAATGGATTGCAGATGGAGTATAAAAAATAATAAAAATTGAAATAACTCATTAACTAAAAACAAAGTGAATTGGGGAAAAAAAAGTGGAAATGTTTCAGAATTTGACATTTTTGGAACTAAAATATCAACAATTCAATATAAAGAATTACTGATTTTTCTTTCATCACCTATAAATAAGTCAGGATATATCTGCTTAACAGATAGCATTGTTTTATCTAGAAGTTTTAAAGATGAAGAATTGAGAGATACTTTAAATCAAGCATTATACAATTTGCCAGATGGTAAATTCATTGAAATCTATGCTAAACTTAATAAAATTGATGCCATTAAAACAATTTCAGGTTATTTGTTATTACTGGATCTTCTTAAAACTTCCAGAACACATTATTTTTATGGCTCTGATAAAAGTAAACTAATCAAAATAAAAAAGTATTTAGAAAGTAATTTTCCTCAAGCAAAAGTAATCGGATATAAATCAGCACCAATGTTCTCGATAAAAGAGATAAATAATAATGCTAATCTTTTAGGAGACATTTCAGAAATAAAAACAAAAAATCCTGATATTATTTGGGTAGCCTTAGGTGGGATTAAGCAGGATTTTTATATGAAAAAATATTGTGCTTATTTAGATAAATCCATAATGATAGGTGTAGGTGCTGTTTTTGATTACATTAGCGGTGATGTGAAGCGAAGCCCTGAATGGATAAAAAGAATATACTTAAGATGGTTGTATAGACTTATTTTTAGCCCCGATAAAAAAAGGATTAAAACAGTATTGGAAACTATAAAAATATTAATGTTAACTTTTTGGAAAAATGCTAAAAATAATTGTAATAACGCAAAATGAACCATTTTATATTCCTAAGATGATAAAACATCTTATAGATTACACAAATAATAAATACGAAATTATTGGATATACAGCCTTGAAACCAACACGTAAGAGTAAATCCATGTTTTATTGGTTTAAAGAAAGAGCCAGAATTTACACATATTTTGAACTATTACTAGTAGCATTTTTATTTATTTTCACTAAGCTAATTAATACCTTGAAGTTGTATAATAGTCCTTATTCCGTTAGGAGCGTTTTTCAGAAGGGTGAGATTACTGAAATTATAACTAAGGATATTAATTCAGAGTCATATATCTCAAAACTGCAAAAACAGAAACCTGACATTATTCTGTCTATTTCTTGTCCACAAGTATTCAAGGAAAATATTTTGAAAATACCTAAAATATATTGTATTAATGCTCATGGAACTTTACTACCCAGGCACAGAGGGGTTTTTGGGAGCTTTTGGCCATTATACTATAATGAAGAAGAAGCCGGGGCCACTTTACATACAATGGAACTTAAACTTGATGCAGGTGAAATTTTATGGCAGGAAAAATTTCCGATTACAGATAGAGATACACAATATTCTATTGCCTATAAAACAAAAAAGCAAATGGCCCTAGCTCTTGTTGAAATATTTAACTCAATAATATCAAATAAATTGTCATTCAAAGCTCCAATTTATAAATCAAGTTATCATCGAGCTCCTACAAAAGCACAGGGTAAAGAGTTTCATAAAAAAGGATTGCGCATTTTGAGACTTAATGATTTTAAATTAATTCTGGCTAAAAAGTTTATTTAAGGATAATATAAATCCTATTAAATAGCAATTTGTTTTTTTAATTGTTTTATGTAGTGTCTTAATATGTTCGATTTCACACTAAATATTTTCAAAAATACAAATTCCAAACATACTTCTGAAATTATTGAAACAGCTAAAATAAGTAAGCTGCATGAACAAATAATGTTTATTTTTCATCCACAATGGTGGAGAGATAAACCATTATCTTGGTTAAAAGAATTAATGTGGCTGAATATGAAAAATGTGGTTAAACATTTTATGTATGTTACAAAATAAAACATATTCATTTTCTAAGTCAATTTTAATATATTATCTCAAATTTATATTTTCCCTGTTATTAACAATAATTCTTGTGCCAAAGAATGTTCAGAGTCAAGATGTCTATCACCACATTTCCAATAAAAGCATCTACACTTTTTTGGATGAAATGGCCAATGAAAAGCTCATAGAAGTAAATTCCGTTGTTAAGCCATATACGCGCAGGTTCATTGCTGAAAAGCTGGAAGAAATATCAAAACAAAGTGAGCAGCTAAACAAAAGGCAGCAGAACGAACTTGAGTTCTATTTAAAAGACTTCAATAAAGAACTAAAACCAGGCAAAAACTTTAAAAAACGGATAGATATTTTATACTATAAAGATTCCCTGTTCACCTTTTCACTGAATCCAATTTTAGGAATACAATGCTGGAACAACGAAAACGGATCGAATTATCACCGCTGGAATGGTGCCGAGGTATTTGCGTATGCGGGAAAACACCTGGGGGTGTATGGCAGTCTGCGAGATAACCACGAAGATAAAATTCTTTCTGCACCGGAATACCTGAATACCTGCCCAGGAGCAATTTATAAAGGGGCAAGCCACGATTACAGCGAAATGCGCGGTGGCATTACCCTGTCGTGGAAATGGGAAAGCTTCGGGCTCGTGAAAGATCACATGGAATGGGGAAACGCTTACCATTATCCATCCATCATATCCGGTAAATCCATCCATAACTCAAATAAAACTCTGCCTGAAACCGGTAAAGTGGTTTGAATTCAATTATTTTCACGGATGGCTGGTTCCCGGGGTAGTTGACAGTGCCCGAAGCTACAATTATACCAATGGATATGGTACCAATACAAGGGAGGTTTTTTTCAACAAATATATGGCAGCCAACCTCTTCACTTTCAAACCCTTCAGAGGTTTTTTTGCATCTGTCGGAAATTCAGTGGTATACAGTGCCAACAATGTTCACCCAGCTTACCTCATCCCTGTAATGTTCTACAAATCGGTTGATCATACCCTCAGCGATTACCAGAGCAATTACACCGGGCAAAATTCCCAGTTTTTCATTGATATCAGCTCTCGCCAAATTAAGCATCTTCACCTGTATGCCAGCTTCTATTTTGACGATGTATCTTTTGATCGTTTAAAAGAACAGGGCACCATGGGTTATTACAGTCTGAATACAGGTTTCAGGCTTTCCTCTTTAATCCCTAACACATCCATCACTTTTGAATATTTTCAGAGTTACCCCCTGGTATACAAACATATCATGCCCACCACTACCTACGAATCGAACTTTTACAACCTAGGGCATTTTATGCAGGACAATTCGCGGAGTTACTATGCAGAAATCCTTTTCAAACCTATTCGTGGGCTCGATCTGAAAGTAGGGTATAATTTTGCGCAACACGGCCCAGATCATACAGAACTTGGAACAAACCGCGGTGAAGTGATTAATTACTTCCTTGATACTGTAGAATGGGAAAACAACGAATTTACATTTTCAACAAGTTACCAGGTCCTGAACGATATATTTGTCTTCAGTAACTTTAGTTATAGATATACATCGGGCGATGTAGAAAAGTACACGGCGGAATATTACCGGGGTGAAACAACAACTTTTTCTATTGGTGTTAACTGGGGATTTTAGAGAAAGAGTGTGAGAAGGGGTGAGTATGAGAAAATGAATAGCTTTACATTCCTGAAAAAAGTTGTACAGAAAATGATGAAAGATTTCACACCATCCGTATATAAGAATCTTGCTGAAGCTCTTATATCCAAAGGCTATTCTTTCCAAAGTTTCGAGGATTTTCTTGTCAGGCCTGCAAAGAAGGTTGTCATCATGCGCCATGACATCGATCTGAAAAATGAAAATGCCCTCAAGTTTGCTATTCTTGAAAACAAAGTTGGCATTCAGGCTTCTTACTATTTCCGAATCCACCCAGGAAGTTATGATCCTGATATTATTCAGGATATTAAAGCTCTTGGACATGAAATAGGCTATCACTATGAAGATCTTACACTTGCAAGAGGTGACAGGTCAAAAGCAATTAAAATTTTTGAAAAACACCTAAATCTGCTTCGTCAATACTACCCTGTAAAGACAATTTGTATGCATGGCAGTCCTTTATCAAAATACGATAACCGATTGCTTTGGGAGGAATATGATTACAAACAATATGAAATTATCGGGGAACCCTATTTTGATATCGATTTTAATGAAGTATTGTACCTAACCGATTCCGGAAGAAGATGGGATCAGACCAGGGCAACTATTCGCGATAAAGTTGAAAGTAAATTTGACTTTCATTTCAGAACAACGCAAGACATAATTAAAAACATTGACATAATACCGGAAAAGTTAATGATAAATACCCATCCTCAGCGCTGGACAGACAGGCAGGTTCCATGGATGAAGGAACTTCTTGTACAGAGGCTGAAGAATGCGGTGAAAAGAATGGTGGTAAGGTGGCGGTCTTAATTTTTTGTGCAGTTTCTCTCTGCGAAAGCCAACAATTTGCGTTTCGTAGCTTGTTGGATCTCTAATCAATGTATATAGTCGAAACGCTTTTGCTTACCATTTCTTCATCCACGGGTTTGCACCAGTGGTTACCATTGTTTAACTCCTACGGAGTTATGAATTGGAATAGCTACGGAATCGGCGAAAGTAAGATCGCTTTTTAAAGCGTAGGTGAAAGCTTCCCTTAATTAGCTACAGATAAAGTTTTCCTGGTTTATGTTTAAAATCAAATGAACAATTTCAGGTTAATTGTAAAAAATATATTAATTTGGTGAACTAAAGGTATGAAATATTGTGACCTTTAATTTATTTTACATGAACACTAATTTCATCTTTGAAATATACAAAGACAAAAGAACGGTTTTTAGTTTGCAGGAAATTGCAATGCTTGTGAACGAGCCTGATTTTAACCGTCTTAAACAACGTATTCATTATTATGTGTATACAAAAAAGTTAAGGAATATCAGACGGGGGATTTATGTAAAGGATAACTATTCGCCGGAAGAGTTAGCGTGTAAAATATATTCACCGGCATATATATCACTGGAATATGTTTTGCAAAAGGCAGGCATACTATTTCAATATAGCAGTCAAATAACCCTGGTTAGTTATTTACATCGGATAATTGATGTTGACAGTCATACATTAAATTACCGCAAAATAAAAAATGAGATATTATATAATGCCGCCGGTATTATCATGCACGATAATGGAATGAACATGGCAACTCCCGAACGTGCATTTTTAGATACATTGTATCTGAATAAAGAGTTTTATTTTGATTCAATGAATAGCCTGAATAAAGAGCTTGTTAATAAATTGTTGTCATTGTATAAGTCAAAACAATTATACAAACGGGTACAATACCTTCTTGAAAATGCTTGATATTAATAAACACAAAATTTTCCTGGTATCTGTGTTGAAAGATATTTATTCTGATATTGAACTTGCTACGACTTTAGGTTTTAAAGAGGGTACGGCACAGATGCTTTTTTACGGTTTGCCCCGTTTTTCGGTTGATCTTGATTTTAATCTGTTAAACCAGAATAAAAGCGTTCCGGTATTTAATGAAATCAGGTCGATACTTTTAGATTACGGAACAATCAAAGATGAGGCAGAAAAGCATTTCGGTTTATTGGTAGTATTGGATTATGGTGCACATGAACGAAATTTGAAAATTGAAATTTCAAACCGGGAATATCCTGACAAGTATGAAACTAAAAATTACCTGGGTATTGCTATGAATGTAATGGTTAAACCTGATATGTTTGCACACAAACTTTGTGCTTTATTGGATAGAAATATCTTAACCAACCGTGATATTTTTGACATTTACTACTTTATGCAACAAAAAACACCTGTAAATAGTAATATTATTGAATTGCGAATGAAAAAGGAATTGAAAGAGTATATAGATTTATGTATTGCAAGAATTGAAAATATAAATGCGAAAACTTTATTAAATGGACTGGGTGAATTGGTTGACAATAATGTAAAGGAATTTGTAAAAACAAAACTCAAAACAGAAACAATACATTTACTTAAAATGTATCGTGAATTTCCTCTTTTAAGTTAACCGGGACTTTCAGTTTTTTAACCTGTATGTCGTAACATAGCGAATAAGGATTGCGCTGTTTCTCTCTGCGAATGCAAACAGCTTGCGTTTCATGCATACAAGCAGTTATGGTAATTCGGTTTTGAATCAAATCAGATTACCGAAGGCGGGTTGTACGTCTCACATTCCCAGTGCTCACTTTCTCATCTTCCCACTCTCTCATCTTCCCCTTTTACCGAATTAAAGAATAACCCGTGATGAATTCCAATAATTTTGCTACTTTGCAAAACCGGAAAAACACATGTTCAATATGCTCAAAGAATCATTTGTCAGTTACATCGGGGAAAGTATACTTGAAAACTGGGATATCCCTGCGCTGGCCGATTACAAAGGAGAATCATTTACCTATGCAGAGGTAGGCAAAACAATAGCCGGCTTCCATAACTTCCTGGCAGGTGCAGGGATCCGGAAAGGCGATAAAGTGGCCCTTGCAGGAAGAAATTCTGCCAGGTGGTGCATTTCCTACCTTGCCGTTGTCAGCTATGGTGCTGTTATTGTTCCCATACTCCCCGATTTTAATCCCGACGACATTGTTGAGATCATACTGCACTCCGATTCTTCATTGCTTATCTGCTCCGATGCAATATTTGAAACACTGAATACGGATAAACTGAAAAACCTGAAAGGTGTGGTTTCTGCAAATTCATTTATCCCGTTAGGATCAAACAGCAAAGAGTTTGAGAAGCTGGTAAAGGACAACTTCT
>Ga0315547_1000840_pt1 | contig 27040 bp, 27 predicted proteins | sample SalMarSW160240MG_2_FD_202542 | JGI IMG/M metagenome (GOLD analysis project Ga0315547, IMG submission 202542) | Salt marsh sediment microbial communities from the Plum Island Ecosystem LTER, Massachusetts, United States - Salt Marsh Sediment SW1601-240 ...
CCCGGGCGCGGGAAAGCTCGGGAAGCTGCTGGCAGACGTATTTATCAAGGCGGACATCCCGCTCATCAGCGATAAGATTTTCTACCTTGTCCATCACCAAGCCGATTAATCACGCTTCTGGGTGAGGGGTAAAAGGGTATAGATAAACAGAATAACGCCGACCACCACCGCCGAATCAGCCAGGTTAAACGGCGGCCACCAGCCGACATGGATGAAGTCGGTGACCCCACCCGACCGACCCATCAGATACTGCAGGCGTTCAATCAGGTTACCGATGGTGCCGCCTAAAATCAAGCCCAGCACCACCCGGCTTAAAGTACTGTCCAGCAAAGGGTAACGGCGGTAAATCAGAAAGGTATAGACCAGAATAAAGGCGATGCCGATACTGGAAACTATGACCAGGAGCAACGTCTGGTTCTGTAAAAGACCGAAGGCGGCACCGGTGTTGGGGGGAACCCGGGCAATCTCAAATATGCCCCAGCTCCACAGCGATTGCCCGATAGCCAGATTTTCCCTTATACAGGACTTGGTGAGCTGGTCGGCAATCACTAGCAGGAAGGCGATAAGAAAAAAGACGACATACCGCCATGGGCGGGGATTACTTGCCTGGGGCATCCTTCGCCTGACGCGCCTTACAGTCCAGGCACAGAGTAGCCTGAGGCAGGGCTTCCAGCCGTTCCGGTGGTATGGGCTTACCACAGTTGTCACACAGGCCGTAGGTCCCGTCTTCAAACTTCTTCAGGGCATGCTCCACCGACGCCAGCTGCTCCCGGATGCTTTTCTCCAGGGTCAGGCGCCGCTCCAGCTCGTAGCTCTCGGTTGCCTCCTCCTCCCTCTTGCCGAAGGGGCTGCCCTCACGCCGCTCGTCAGCCGGGCGCATAGTTGATTTTAATTGCTTCATTTCTTCAGTCAGCCGCTTCCGCTCGCCCTCCAGGCGAGCCCGCAGCAGATTGAAGGTTGCATTCGCTTTATCCGTTTTCTTCATCTTTCCCTGACCTCCGTCTGCCTATGTTAGCAGGTAAGCACCTATAGTAAATGATTTTTAAGAGAACCGTAAGCGGGCAAAAATGGTTAGTCCAGCATCACCCGCAACTGGCGAATGGTATCCACCGCCTAACTACCCAACCACTGTAACTTAATCCCGAAGTGCAGTATACCATAACCCAAGTGTAGCTTAATTATTTTGTTTGGTCAATGCCCTATAAGGGGTAAATTCAAAAAGAGGGAGGTGAAGTCCAATTACGAGGAGCTTAAGAGGGGGCAAAGCCTGTACCGGGCTTATCCTCCCTTCTTGGGTGGGGGGATTTGAGGTTACCATCTCCTAAACGCTTCTTTAACCCCTCCCCTGTTAGCGGGCGTTTCTCTTCCCACCCTGACCCACCCTACAGAAGTGATACTTCTATCAATTTCTCCCAAAGGGGGTGGGGAGTTTTGAGATTTCTCCCCCCGCAGGGGGTGGGGTTAAAGAGATGCAAAGAGGCTCCGCCTTTTCGGGCGGGCGGGTATGGGAAAAATGAGCACTGTTAAAGGGGGGAGTTTGATAAGAAATCTCAACGTAACTATTGACAAAGAAATATAAATTGTTTATAGTGTAAATGATAATCGTTTTCATTTAGAGCTTTGAAATGAGGCTTACCGAGAAAAGAATTGCTGTCGCCCTGAGACACCACGGCTACAAGCTCACCCCCCAGCGCCGGGTGGTCATCGGTACCATCGCCGCCAGCTCCGACTACCTTACCCCCGCCGATATCTACCGGGAGGTTCACCAGAAGCACCCTGCCATCGGGCTGACCACCGTCTACCGCACCCTGGAGATATTGGCCCGCCTAGAGCTTATCTGTGAGCTGTACACGGGAGGGAACGGTCGCAGCTATACCACCGGCACCCCGGAGCACCACCACCACCTGATTTGTACCGGCTGCGGCGCCGTGGTCGACTTTCCCGGGTATCACCTTTCCCAACTGGAAGCAAGGCTATCCCGGGAGACCGGTTTTGAGATTGAAGGGCACCTGCTCGAGTTCACCGGGCGGTGCCGAAACTGTCAGCAAAATGCTTAGGCGAATATTAAGCGAACTTAAAGAGCACGCCCCCTTCACCGCCACCGGTGCCGTCACCGGCATCGCCTTAATGTTGATAATTATCTTTGCCCAAATACCGGCCACTATCTCCGAAGCCGCCTTCTATACCCTGCACCCGCTGCACGTAGTCTTAAGCGCCCTGGTGACCACCGCCCTTTACATGAGGTACAGCCGGGGTAAGCTCTGGGCAGCCATCCTGATTGGCTATCTGGGCTCGGTAGGCATTGCCACTCTTAGCGATGCCGTCATTCCTTTCCTGGGAGGCGCCACCCTGAACATTGACCTCGGCTTCCACGCCCCCTTCCTGGAGACGGAGCTCTTCCCCTATCTGGGTGTACCCAAGTGGGTGGTGATAAACTCGGCGGCGGTGATTGGCATTGCCATCGGCTACTGGAAGCAGATCACCAAGTTCCCCCACTTTGGGCATGTGTTACTGAGCACCTGGGCTTCGCTGTTCTACTTCACCGCCTTCGGCACGGCCGCCTGGCTCCCCCTCCTGCCCATAATTTTTGTCTTCCTCTTCCTGGCTGTCTGGCTCCCCTGCTGCCTGAGTGATATTGTCTTCCCCCTGTTGTTTATAAGACGGGTTGCCAGCGGGGAGGATATAGCCTATACTAATCACCACCGCAACGGAGATTAAAAATGGGACTGCAAATCACTACTTTGAGCGAGAATACCGCTGGCCTGGGCGGTCTTATGGCGGAGTGGGGCTTGAGCATCCTGGTGGAAACCGAGGAGATGAACATTCTCTTCGACACCGGGCAGAGCCTCTCCGCCAGCCACAACGCCGACCTGATGGGCATTGACCTGAAACTGGTTGATAAGATTGTCTTAAGCCACGGCCACTTCGACCACACCGGCGGGCTTAAAGCAATACTGCTGCGCCTGGGCAAAGAGATAGATATTATTGCCCACCCCGATATCTGGGCGGCCAAGTACGGCCGCCGCGAGGGACAGGAGGCTCAGTACATCGGCATACCCTTCCACCGCCAGACACTGGAGAGCCTGGGCGCCCGCTTTAAGCTGAACAGTAAGCCGGTGAAGCTGACCGACAGCATAATGACCACCGGCGAGATTCCCATGATCACCGAGTACGAGACGATAGAGCCCTACCTGGTGGTCAAGGAGGGTGACCGCTACAAGCCGGATAAGCTGCTGGATGACCAGGCGTTAATAATAACTACCGGGGCGGGGCTGGTGGTCATCCTGGGCTGTGCCCACCACGGCGTCATCAACACCCTCTACCACGCTCAGAAGCTGACCGGCGTGGAGACGATATACGCCGTTTACGGCGGCTGCCACCTGGTAAATGCCACCGAGGAGCGGATATGGCTGACCATCGCCGCCCTCCAGGAGCTGGGGGTACAGAAGATGGGCTTTTGCCACTGCACCGGGCTGGCGGCATCGGCCATAATGGCCCGGGAGTTCGGCGACAGATTTTTATTTAATATCGCCGGCACCAGCATCAGCCTGTGACGAGGAGTTCACATGAACCTATCGGTCCAACTGGCCCCGAAGCATAAAAGGGGACTGCGTCTGGCAAACCCGGTAATAACCGCCTCGGGCACCTTCGGCTGGGGCACCGAGTACGAGCACCCCTATGATATCCAGCGGCTGGGGGCCGTCGTCTGCAAGGGGACTACCCTTAAACCCAGGGAGGGCAATCCCCAGCCCCGGCTGGCGGAGACACCCTGCGGCGTGCTTAATTCCATCGGGCTACAGAATATCGGCATCGACGCCGTGCTCAAAGAAAAGGCCCCGGTCTGGGCGGGGTGGCGGGTGCCGGTTCTGGTTAACATCGTGGGGGAGACAGTTGAGGAGTACGCCCGGCTGGCGCAAATGCTGGAAGGAGTAGCCGGCGTTAGCGGTATTGAGGTTAACATCGGCTGTCCCAACATCGAAGCCGGCGGGGCTGAGTTCGGGGTTAAACCGGAGCCCGCCGCCGCAGTGACGGCAGCGGTTAGAAAAGCCACCTCACTGCCGGTAATGGTCAAGCTGACCCCCAACACCGGCGATATCGTCGGGGTGGCTGAGGCAGTAGCCGCCGCCGGCGCCGACGCCATCTCTTTAATCAATACGCCGAAGGGTATGGTCATCGACATTAACAAGCGCCGACCGCTGCTGGGCAATAGGTTCGGGGGGCTTTCCGGACCGGCGGTAAGACCGCTGGCCCTTTACCTGGTCTACCAGGTTGCCGGCGCCGTGGAGGTACCGGTGGTGGGTATGGGCGGCATCGCCAGCTCAAGCGATGCCCTGGAGTTCATCATGGCTGGAGCCAGCGCCGTTGAGATAGGCACGGCCAACTTCAACGACCCCAACTCCCCTCTTGAAATTATGGAGGGGATAGAGGCCTTCATGAAGAAAGAGGGGATTGAGGATATAAACGAGCTTATCGGGGCGGGGCGGGGCTAGGCAGGCTTTATTTGATTATAACTCCCCCTCTCGGGTATAATTAACACAGGAATAATTACACCCCTCTAAAAGCGACTTTAAGCGTCCGCGCTGAAATTTTTTCCAGGAGGCTATAAATAGTGAAAAAGGATAACTTTGCCCAATTCTGCGGCTCGGAGGACTACGTTACTTCGGAACCGCTGGAGAATGCAGTTAATGTTTCTATAGCCCTGGGCAGGCCGTTACTCATCAGGGGGGAGGCGGGGACGGGAAAAACGCTGCTGGCCCACAGCATTGCCCGCGGGCTGGAGAAAGAACTGGTAACCTGGAATGTGAAATCGACTACCAAAGCCCAGGAAGGGCTTTACGTTTACGATACCGTGCAGCGGCTGAACGACAGCCGCTTCGGCGACAAGGACGTCGGCGACATCAAGCAGTATATCAAACTGGGCAAGCTGGGGCAGGCCTTTATCGCCCCGGAGAAGGTGGTCTTACTGATTGACGAGGTGGACAAGGCCGACATCGAGTTTCCCAACGACCTGCTCAACGAGTTGGACGAGATGAGCTTTTATATCCCCGAGACCAACGAGACCATCAGCGCCGTCCACCGGCCGATAACGGTCATCACCAGCAACGCCGAAAAAGAGCTGCCCGACGCTTTCCTGAGGCGCTGTATCTTTCATTACATCGAGTTCCCCACCCCGGAATTGATGGAGGAAATCGTGCGGGTGCACTTCCCCGATATCAAGGATAATTTGCTCGGCCAGGCCCTTAAGACCTTCTATTCATTAAGAAAAGTCGACGATTTCCGCAAGAAACCATCGACCAGCGAGCTGATTGACTGGATAAGGGCGCTTATCGCCGGCGGTATTCCCCACGAGGAAATCGCCAAGCAGGTGCCCTTCGTCGGCACCCTGCTCAAGAAAGAGAACGATTACGATTACTTCGTCAGGAATTTTAACGCCCGGCGCTAGTAGCCATGTTTACCGATTTTTTCTATATCTTAAGACAGAACAAGGTCCCCGTTTCCATCGTGGAGTGGCTGACCCTGATGGAAGCCCTGGCCAAGGGGCACATCAAGAACCTGGACGACTTTTACTTTCTTGCCCGAGCCATCCTGGTCAAGAGCGAAGCCTACTACGACCAGTATGACGTCGCCTTTCAGCAGTATTTCCAGGGGGTGGAAGCCCCCGAGGAGATTGCCGACCAGGTGCTGGACTGGCTCAAAGACCCCTTAAACCGCCTCTTCTTGAGCGACGAGGAGCAGGCCCTCTTCGAGAGCATGGACTTTGACGAATTAATTAAAGAGTTGGAGCAGCGGTTAAAAGAGCAGACCGAGCAGCACGACGGGGGCGGCCACTGGATAGGGCGGGGGGGTACCTCTCCCTTCGGGCACTCCGGCTACCACCCGCAGGGGATTAGAATCGGGGGGAGGCCGGGGGGGCGGCACGCCGTCCAGATTGCCCAGGAGCGGCGCTTCAAGAACTACCGCAGCGACCTGACGCTGGACGTGCGCCAGATTGGGGTTGCCCTGACCAAGCTGAGACAGCTGCGCCGCACCGGCCCCGAGGATGAACTGGACCTTGAGGGGACCATTAAGGCTACTGCTAAGAATGCCGGCGACCTTGATTTTATCTGGCAGCGGAGCCGCAAGAACACGGTCAAGCTGCTACTGCTGATGGATGTGGGCGGCTCCATGGAACCCTACGCCAAGCTCTGCAGCCGTCTCTTCTCGGCGGCCCACTCAAGCTCCCATTTCCGCGACTTCCAGTACTACTACTTCCACAACTGCATCTATGACTATCTTTACAAAGATGTTGAGCGGGAAGATGCGGTGAGCACCGTCCACCTGCTGAACACGCTGGAGCCCGACCATAAGCTGCTGATAGTCGGCGACGCCCGGATGGGGCCCTGGGAGCTGACCGAGCGCTACGGAGCCATCAACTACTACGAGCGCAACGAGATACCGGGGATACTCTGGCTGAAAAGAATCGCCGACCACTTTAGCCACTGCGTCTGGCTCAACCCCGACGACCCGCGCTTCTGGATTCACGCCACGGTGCAGATGATTGGCAGGCTCTTTCCCATGTACCAGCTGACGCTGGGGGGGCTGGAAGAAGCCGTGGGCAAGCTGGTGGTTAAGAGGTAGCCGTTCTTTAGTCTTCTACCAGCTTCTGTCCGGCAGTAAATGCATCTTTAAGGGCGGTGGGGTGGTTTTTAATCGCCCCTTTTGCGTCAACGCCGGAAAAGAGCAAATCTCCGGCATACTCAATATCCAGAACCTTGAAGAGGGCTCTGACTATTGCCAGCGACGGCTCAAAGAGATTTGCCAGCTTCATACCGCCCACGGCGACAAATAAGCCTTTCCGCGGGCGTCTATCGCCCAGCGGGGGTATTTTAAGGACATACTTCCTCGCCCACAGCGCCTGGCAGCGGTCAATCATGATTTTAGCCTGGGCGCTCACCCCCATAAACTGCACCGGCGACGCCAGCACGATTCTATCCGCCCTCTCCAGCTCTTTATAGACCATCTGCATATCATCATCGAAGCGACAGACGCCCTTCTCGAAACAGGCATCACAGTGCTGGCAGGGGGTCATATCGAGGTCATTAAGCACAATGGTCTTGACCTCGGCGCCTTTAGCGGCGGCGCCCTTGAGCACCTCTGCCAGCAGCAGGTCGGTGTTGCCGCCACGGCGCGGGCTACCGGCAATACCCAGAACTTTCACTTTAAGCCTCCTTCGACGTAGCCTAAAAGCTCGGCTTCCCTGGCTTTCATGCGGCCTTCGCCTTCAGGTTCATCGTGGTCATAGCCCAGCAGGTGGAGCAGGCCGTGGATGATAAGTACTGCCAGCTCTTTCTTTACCGGGTGGCGGTGTGCCTCCGCCTGAATCACCGCCTGGGGGTAGGCGATAATCACCTCGCCCAGGTGGAGCAGGCCATCGGGGGGATGGATAAAGGGGGACTGACCGGCTGTTTCCTCACGGGCGGAAAAGGCCAGGACATCAGTCGGCCCGTCTTCTCCCAGATATTCCCGGTTCAGCTCCCTAATCCGCTCCTGGGTGGCGATAAGCAAACTAACCTCCGCCTCAGCCCCCGCCTCCTGCGCCTCCAGCACCTGCCGGGTGATGCCCTCCAGCCAGCGGGGGGTGGGACAGCCGTGAAAGCCCTGGTCAATTGAGATGTTTATTTCCATCTAAGTCAATCATAGCACACCAACAAATAGCCGATAAAGAGGTTTTTCGTATTTCTATCACCCTCCCCACGCTTTAACTGGTGTTTTGCTTCCCACCCTCCCACCCTACAGAAGTGATGCTTCTATCAATTTCTTTGGGGGGGAATGGGGGATGTCGCCACCACTGAAGGGGGTGGGGTAAAAAAGGGCTTTAGCCCTTCCTTGAAAGGGCGGCGGGCGGGTTAAGATAAAAAATGGGGTGGGCAAAGACTTTCCAACGGGGGTATGATGTAGTAAAATCATAAAGTCCACTAATTCCTTTAAACTTGGGGAGGGGTCGCATAGTGGCCTAGTGCGGGCGCCTGCTAAGCGCTTACCCTGGGAAACTGGGGTCGAGGGTTCGAATCCCTCCCCCTCCGCCATACCAAATTAGGGTGCCACTTAAACTAAGGGACATTTTTGCTATCCTTATAGAGAAATATGGTTAAATATCATATCTGGACCATCGGCTGCCAGATGAACAAAGCCGAATCGGAAAGGCTGGGCAGCTATTTCGAGGAACTGGGTTACCATTCTACCGATAGCGCCGCCGAGGCCGACCTCATCGTGCTTAACAGCTGCGTGGTGCGCCAGCACGCCGAGGACCGCGTGGTCAACAAGATCCACGCCCTTAAAGCCTTAAAGCAATCTAACCCGAAGCTGACGCTGGCCGTCACCGGCTGCCTGGTCAACGCCGATATAGCCGGGCTTAAAAAGCGCTTTCCCCATGTTGACCACTTCTTTGAGCCGGGGGAGCGTCCGCAGTGGTTAGAGGGAGAGGGGTGGGGGCAAATACTGCCCCAGCATCCGGCACCCTGCACCTATGTCCCCATCATCCAGGGGTGCAATAACTTCTGCGCCTACTGCATCGTGCCCTACCGCCGGGGCCGGGAGAAGAGCCGGCCGATACCGGAGATAGTCAGCGAGGTGAGGGAGCTGGTGGGGCGGGGCACTAAAGAGGTCACCCTGCTGGGGCAGAACGTGGACTCCTACGGGCACGATTTGCCCGATAAGCCGGGCCTAGCTGATTTGCTATACGAGCTTAACCCCATAGAGGGGCTGCGGCGTATCCGCTTTCTGACCAACCACCCCAAGGACATGAGCCCCCGGCTTATCGAAGCTATAGCCAAGCTGGACAAGGTCTGCGAGCAGCTAAACCTGGCGGTACAGGCGGGCAGTAACGAAATCCTAAAGGTCATGAAGCGGGGCTATACCGTAGAGCAGTACCGCCGGCTTATCGCCGAGATACGGGATAAAATACCGGAGATAGCCTTGAGCACCGATGTCATCGTCGGGTTCCCTTCGGAAAGCGAACAACAGTTCCAGCAGACGGCGGATTTGCTCAAGGAGCTAAGGTTAGACGCCGTCCATGTTGCTGTTTACTCACCAAGACCGGGGACTTACGCCGCCAAGAACCTGGAGGATAATGTGCCACCGCTTGAGAAAAAGCGGCGGTTAGCCCACATCGAGCAACTGCAGGAGGCTATCGCCACCGGGATAAACGCCCGGCTCCAGAATAAAGTGGTTGAAGTCCTGGTGGAGGCTAAAGCCAGGGATAAGTGGCAAAGTCGGACCAGAAGTGGTAAACTGGTATTCTTCAATGATAACACTGACCGCCGGGGGCAACTGGTCAAAATCAGAATCGAGAAAACCAGCCCCTGGTCACTACGGGGTAAAGTTGAAAGTTAGCCTTAAATAGGAGGGGAAATGAACAAGACCGGACTATTGACGTTGAGCCTGATTGCGGTATTGCTCGTCGCCACCCTGGTCTTTGCCGGGGGCTGCGTCTTCCCGACCACCGAGGGTGAGGAAGCCGGCGGCTTTGACTGGACGATAATTATCTTCCTGGTGCTCATCTTTGCCATCTTCTACTTCCTGCTCATCCGCCCCCAGCGCAAGCGGCAGAAGCAACAGCAGCAGCTGATGGAGGAGTTGAAGCGGGGGGATAAGGTAATCACCTCCGGCGGCATCTACGGGGTGGTGGAAAGCGTCAGCGAGGACAGCATCATCATCAAGGTAGAGTCGGGCACCACCATGAGGGTGGCTAAAAGCAGTGTCGCCCTCAAGCGGGAGCAGCAGTAAGGGGAGTTCAAGCCGGAGCCAGCCCGTGAGCGGCCAGCAGCCGCTTATCGGCTAAAATCCCACTGGTGGCGCCACCAGCCACCACGAGAAACCCATCCGGTATGTGCGTCTGGAGCCTTCTTTCCTTACTTGCACTTTAATGCACTTGCAACCAGTTGCAACCACAGCTCTAAAAAATTACTTGCTACATTTTTTACAGCGGCCAAAGATGGCCAGGTGCCGCAGGTCAGCACTGAAGCCGTACTCGCGGAGCAGAATCAGCTTGAGCGGGCTTAAGACTATCTCGTCAAGGTCGGTGATAGCCCCGCACTCCTGGCAGACCAGGTGATGGTGGTGCCCCTTGCCCGCCGGGTGGTACCTTACCCGACCCTCGCCGAAGTCGGTCTCGGTGACCAGGCCCAGCTTTTTGAGTAATTCCAGGGTGCGGTAGACCGTGGAAATATTGACCTGGGGGTACTTGGCGATAACCTGGGTGTAGATTTCCTCGGCGCTGATATGGCCGTCGCTGGCCTCAATGGCCGAGACAATCATCATCCGCTGGGGGGTCATCCGGTACCCCTCCTCGGCTAGCTTCTTGACGATATCTCCCGAGTGGCTCATCTGACCAGGGATATTATAGCAGGCTTTTTGAGGTATTGCAATCTCTTGCAACTACAAGTATTTGCGAGAGGGCTTTTAGAACTTATCCCGGCTGTCCAGCATTATGGTCACCGGGCCGTCGTTGTGGATTTCGAGCTGCATATACTGCTGGAAGCGGCCGGTGGCTACTTTCAGCCCGCTGGCCTTGACCGCATCGACGAACTGCTGGAAGAGCGTTTCTGCCTGGGGCGGCGGGGCGGCCTCGGTAAAGCTGGGGCGGCGACCTTTCCTGGTACCAGCCAGCAGGGTGAACTGGCTCACCAGTAGCAGCTCAGCGCCGATATCCAGAGCTGAGAGGTTGAACTTCTCTTCCTTATCGGCAAAGATGCGCAGGTTGACTATCTTCTGGGCTAAATACTGGATGTCTTTATCGCCATCGCCGCCAGCCACGCCGACCAGGACCACCAGCCCCCGGCCGATGCTGCCCACCACCTCCCCCTCAACGCTAACCGAGGCGCCGGTGACCCTTTGTAAGAGCGCTTTCACTTCTTTTTCTCTTTTTTCTTGCCCTTTTCCCCACCGCCCTTGCCCATATCGGGGGCTTTCTTGCGGCTGTCGGTGATATAGAAACCGCTCCCCTTGAAGATGACCGGGGCGGAGTGGATAACGCGGCGCGGTTTGCCCCCGCATTTAGGGCACTTGGCTACCGGCTTATCGTGGAAGCCCTGCTTCTTCTCAAAGCGGTAATGACACGACTCACACTCATATTCATAAACAGGCATCAGGCAACCCCATAACTTTTTTTTCTCAGCTATTTTACCGTAAGCGCCCGCCTTAAGGCAAAAAAGGCTCGGGGACGTCGGGGCCGGTGGTGGGGAAAAGCCCCGCCGCCGCCTCCATCGCCTCAGCCACCACGAACAGCGAGCCAGCCACGCAGACCAGGTCTCTCTCCCCGGCCAGCGCCAGCGCCTGGGAAAGCGCCGAGGTGACATCATCGGCCAGGCGGGCCTTTATCCCGTGGCGGGCAAAAGCAGCCGCCAGCGGCGCCAGCGGCAGCGCCCGGGGGTGGCGGGAGCGGGTGACAATGACCTCGTCAAAGAGGGGAGCCAGCTCGGCGACCAGGATGGGCACATCCTTATCCTGTGATGTGCCCATCACCAGGATAGCCCGCTCGAAGTCCAGGTACTGTTTAATAGACTGCGTTAACTGGTGGGCAGCGCCGATATTATGACCGCCGTCAACCACCAGCAGGGGGCGGCGGCGCAGAATCTGGAACCGGCCGGGCCAGCTAATCTGCTCCAAGCCTTTAGCTACGCCCTCCTTGGGAATATCAAAAGCCTTATCCACCAGCACCTCCAGGACGGCTACCGCCGTGGCGGCGTTAACCAGCTGGTGCTCGCCGAGGAGGGGCAGGAAAAGGTCGTAGTTAACCCTGCCCTGCACCCGCAGCCGCTGGCCGTCCAGAGCAAAGCTTAAGCCCTGCCAGGTGACATCTTTACCCACGGTAATCAGCTTGGCCTGGCGCTGTCGGCAGACCTCCTCGATTACCTTAGCCGCCTCCGGGGGCTGGGGGGCGGTGACCACGATACCGCCCGGCTTGATAATGCCGCACTTTTCGGCGGTAATCTCCTCCAGGGTGCTACCCAGCACGTCCATGTGGTCAAAGCTGATAGGAGTGATAACCGAGACCAGGGGGGTGATGACGCTGGTGGCGTCGAACTTGCCACCCAGCCCCACCTCCAGTACCTGAAATGTTACCCCCTTCTTCCCGAAGTAGGCGAAAGCCAAAACAGTAAGAAATTCGAAGGTGGTTAGTTTACCGTAGGTAGCCCGCTCATTTACCGCTTCCAGCTGCGGTTTTAATTCAGTCACCAGCCGAGCCAGTTCGTCTTCGGAGATGAACTCCCCATCAACCTGGATTCGCTCCCGCCAGGTGTGGAAGTGGGGGGAGGTGTAAAGCCCGGTGCGGTAACCGGAGGCGGCCAGCGCCGAAGCAATCATAACACCCACGCTGCCCTTGCCGTTGGTGCCGGTAATATGGATTGAGCCGGCTTTCCGGTGGGGGTTGTCTAAAAGAGACAATAATTCGTCGACACGCCGCAGGTCGTAGAAGGCGGGGTCATGGGGCATGCCTATTTTTTCGTAGTCGGTGTAGCTGTTGATGTAGTCTATAGCTTGCTGGTAGTTCACGGTCGGCTAATTATAGCACCGCCGCCAGCCAGCCACAATACAATGCAATAACCCACTTGACGCCTATATTGGCGGCTGGTATCATCAACGCAGGGGGTGTAGAGGTGAACTTTGACGAAAAGCTGAACGTAAGTACCGACAAGAACAACAGCCTGCTCTGCATCGGGCTTGACCCCGACCCGGAGCAGATGCCGCCTAAAGTAGACGTTTTTAAATTTAACAAGTCAATCATCGATGCCACCGATGAGCTGGTCTGCGCCTATAAGCTCAACTTTGCCTTCTACGAAGCCCTCGACGACGGCATCGATATCCTCAAGCGCACCATTAAGGCAATACCGGACCATATCCCGGTTATCGGTGACGCCAAGCGGGGCGATATCGGCAACACCGCCCGGGCCTACGCCAAAGCCGTCTTTGTCACTCTGGGCTGCGACGCCGCCACCGTCAACCCCTACATGGGCTTCGATTCGTTGGAGCCTTTTATCGGGTACTGGGATAAGGGGGTTTTTATCGTCTGCCGCACCTCCAACCCCGGCGCCGTCGACTTCCAGAACCTGACATTCGAGACCGAGAAGGCGCAACTATCCCTCTTTGAGATAGTTGCCATGAGAGCCGCCCTCTGGAATAAGCAGGGTAACATCGGGCTGGTGGTGGGGGCTACCTACCCCGAGGAACTGAAGCTGATAAGGCAGAACCACCCCGATATGCCGCTGCTGATACCCGGCATCGGCGCCCAGGGGGGCGACCTGGCTTCGTCCGTCCGCTACGGGGTCAACGCCCTGGGGCGGAAAGCCATCTTGACCTCGTCACGGCAGATTATTTACGCCTCTAAGGATAAGGATTACGCCGAGGCGGCGCGACGGGTGGCCGCCGACTTAAGAGAGAGAATCAACTACTACCGGTCTACCCTAACCCTGGCTCCCTGAGGTAACCAATGGCCATGGAGATAAGGCCGGGTGATGTCGTCCGCCTGAAGAAGCCGCACCCCTGCGGCAGTGAGCAGTGGGAGGTGACCAGGGTGGGCGCCGACATCGGCATCAGATGCCTCAAGTGCCAGCGCCGCGTGCTGCTGAAACGTCCCGTTTTTGAGCGCCGGGTTAAAGAATTTATCTCCCGAGGTAAGTGATGGCCCGCCGCATTATGCAGACCGGCAAAATACCGGGGATAGGCCAGAAGACGGAACGGAAATTAAGGCGCCCGAGGATAACAAACCTACCCCCAAATATCTATACACCTCTAAGCACGCTTAAAAAGCCATTTCGGTGCGTCTGGTGAGGGGCTACAACACTTCGCCAGCGGCATTTATGAACGGGCGGACTACGCCGGGTTTATCATAAGTAGAGTATAAGCTAACTGGCTTTACCCCCTAACCCTTATTACTTAATATGTAACATCCCGCTCAATTTAAGTCTAGCATTATTGCCAGACCTGTTGTAATATAATACAACAAGTCGTTCTCAAGGAAGGTGGTCGCCATGTGGGAATGGTTCATGGCTCACGGGGTCTGGATACTGCTGGCGGTGGTGGTGGGGTTCGCCCTGTTCTTCCTTTTCCGCCGCTGGGCTTTCCGGCTGGGGAAAAAGCTATTCCCCGAGCAGTGGCAGGGGCAACTGGAAGGTACCAGGAGAGCTTTAAGCTGGGTAATTATCGGCATCGGCGGGGTGATACTTGCCCTTGCCGTAGCCGCCGTGGTCGTTTCACGCTACGGGATAGATGTCACCCCGGCCCTGGACATGGTAGGCGGCTGGCTACTGGAGCACGGCGTGCCTATTCTGATCCTCATCCTGGTTTCATGGTTCATATATAAAATTCTCGGCGTAATAATGCCGATTCTTGTCAGGCGGTATGTCACCGCGAAAGGCAAAAAGCGCCGCTCCGCAGAGTATATAACACAGCGGTCACAATCACTGGGTAAAGTGGTCACCCAGGCTCTGGGCTTGTTTATAGTTTTAATTGCCTTCTTTATGATTCTCTCCGAGCTGGGGCTGGATATCACCCCGTTGCTGGCCAGCGCCGGCGTAGCCGGTATCGCCATCGGTTTCGCCGCCCAGAACTCGATACGAGACTTAATCGGCGGCTTCTTGATTCTGCTGGAAGACCACTATAACGTCGGCGATGTGGTCACAGTCGCCGATATAACCGGCGAGGTGACGGAGCTTGGCCTGCGGCGAACCGTTCTAAGGGACCTTAAAGGGATTTTGCATATTGTCCCCAACGGCGAAATCAAGGTAGCCTCCAATTATACCCGCTCGATATCCCGGGCCTTCTTTGAGGTCGGCGTCGCCTACAAAGAAGACCTGGACCGGGTTATGGCCGTAGTCAGGCGGGTATGGGAGGAAATGGCCGAGCACCCCGACTGGAGAGACCAATTCATCTCCAAAACGCCCTGGATACTGCGGGTAGAGGAATTCGGCGATTCAGGCATTGTTATCAGAGCCGTCGGCGACACCAGGCCTATGGCACAGTGGGGTATCATGGGCGAGTTGAGGCGGAGAGTCAAGCGCGCCTTTGACGAGGAAAATATAGAAATCCCCTGGCCGCACATCAAGCTCTACATGGGCGACAAACCGGCCGACGGGGGCATCACCTGCGCCGCCTGCTCCGGACCCAACCCGCCGGGCAGCCAATTCTGCGCCCACTGCGGCGCCAAGCTCACTCCCAAGCCCAAGCCCGCTCGCAAGCCCAAACCCGAGCCCGCTCCTAAAGTGAAGAGAGGTAGAGGTACTGGTGAGGGATTTGGTGATGGGTCTGGCGAGGGGGGTTATTGAGGGGTAAGACAGCCGGGGGCGGCTTTATTCCCCTTTTTAACAGGCGTATTACTTCCCACCCTCCCACCCTCATAAGCTGCGCCTCTAAATCCCTCTTAAGGGAGGTAAGGTAATATATCTTCCCCCTGGGGGGGAGGGGTTACAGATTCCTTAAAAGGTGTAACCTTTTGGGTGGGTGGGTATGGGAAGAAAAATAACCGGGAAAAATGAGGGGAGGGGGGCAAAGCCCCCCTCCCCAACTTTATGTCTAACTTGTCTTATCTGCAATTGATAAGATATAATGGACGCTGTCTAGCAAGGAGAGAGTTAAATGCCGTCTTTTGCCTATTTCAATAAGCAGTTCGTGCCCCTGGCCGAAGCCAAGCTGGGGATTATGACCAACGCCCTTCACTACGGCACGGCTATCTTCGAGGGCATAAGGGGCAACTGGAACAGCGAGCAGAATCAGATATACCTCTTCCGCCTCAAAGAGCACTTTGAGCGGCTGCATAACGGCTGCCGCGTTCTCAAGATTGACCTGCCTCACAGCGTAGACGAGCTGTGTCAGATAACGGCTAAGCTGGTGGACATGTGCCGCTTCGAGGAGGATGTCTATATCCGCCCGCTGGCTTACAAGAGCTCTGAGTCCCTGGGCGTCCGCCTCCATGACCTGGAAAGTGATTTCTTAGCCCTGGTGATTCCCTGGGGGCCATACCTAGATATGGATAAAGCCAGGTGCGGTATCTCTTCCTGGCGGCGCCCTGACTATAACGTAATCCCGCCCAGCGCCAAGCTTACCGGACTTTATATCAACAACGCCCTGGCCAAAACCGAGGCCATCGAGAAGGGCTTTGACGAAGCTATTATGCTCACCCCGGGCGGCCATGTCTCCGAGGGCACCGGCGAGAATATCTTTCTGTTTTTGGACGGTAAACTGGTCACGCCGGCCAGCGACAATCATATCCTGCTGGGGATTACCCGCAATACGGTGATTGAACTGGCCAAAGAGGAACTGGGCATTGAGACCATAGAGCGGCCGGTTGAACTCAACGAGCTGTTTGCCGCTGCTGAATGCTTCCTCACCGGCACCGCCGCCCACTTAACCCCGGTAGGGGAAATAGACCACCGCCCGATAGGCGACGGCGAGGTTGGGGAGATAACCGGGAAGCTACAGAGGCTCTACTTTGAGATAATCAGGGGCAATAATCCCAAATACCTTGACTGGTGCACCCCGGTCTATACAAAATAGACTAGGCTACCTCTTGGGCACACCTTTTTGGGGGGCGCTCTCCCCCTGCAGCGACTTCAACAGGCAGATTACCTGGCAGCTCTCCTCCAGAGAAGCGGTGTAATTGTGGGCTTCCGCCAGCAGCTGGCCGATGGCAAAGCTGCCGTGGCCGTGAACCATGACAATCCGGCACTGCTTTAATGCCCGGGCGATTATGTCCGCCAGACCGCCCGGTTTCACTTCCATGTTCCAGCCCAGCACCGGCACTTTACCCATCAGGGATATGCCTTCGGTGTCAATAGGGACAATCTCGGTTTCGGTCAGGGACAGGGCCACGGCGTGAGGGGGGTGGGCGTGAACAATTGCCGAGGCCGAGGTTGCCTGGTAAATAGCCCGGTGGACAGCTAATTCTATCGAGGCCAGGGGAGTGTTGCGGTCGTTTTTGTTGAGGCCGGTTTCGATGAGGTCATGCTCCTCCAGACAGCCCAGCCCGCAGTTGCGGCGGGTAATGGTAATCCGCTCTCCCATCCTGATGCTCAGATTCCCGCTATGGGAGGAAACCAGCCCCTTGGTGAACAGCTCATGACCTACAGACTGAAACTGATTTAAAATCATGGCTCTCTTTAGAGCATAAACCCCTTTAGCGTTTCAGGTCAAGTTTGAGGCTAAGCCGAAGCCTGGGCTTCGTTGAGCTTCTTCATCAGCCGTGATTTGCGGCGGGCGGCATTGTTGGGGTGAATAACCCCCTTTTCCGCCGCCTTATCCAGAGAGGTGATGGCCTCCGCCACCGCCTCCTGAGCCGCCTTTAGCTCGCCCGAGAAAATAAGCTTCTCCGCCTTGGTTACATTGGTCTTACACAGGCTGGTAATAGACTTATTCTTGAGCCTCTTTCTTTCCGTTACGCGAACCTGTTTTTGCGCCGATTTACTGACTGGCAATATCTGCCTCCTTAGTTTGAGGATTTTGTTTTAGCGGTGGCCTCGTCACCCATGCGGGAGACACTAGTCACGCCTCTAATACCGTCAATTTTACCCATCACCCGGCTTAGCTGGGCCAGGTCTTTGGTCTGAAAGGTAAAATATAAAGTAATGGAATGGTCGTCATGGTGAGTCAGGTTTACCGAGCCGATGCTAACTCCCTCCTCAGCCATAATAGTGGTAACGTCACGGATTAAGCCCACCCGGTCCCAGGCTTCCACCTGAATGCTGACCGGATACAGGGCATCAGTCCGTCCCCACTCCGCCGCCACCAGTCTCTCTTTCTCGTCTTCATTGACCACATTGTAGCAGTCCTGACGGTGGATGGTCACCCCCCGGCTGCGGGTAATATAGCCGATAATCTTGTCGCCGGGCAGGGGACGGCAGCAACGGGCCAGGTTGGTGACTAAATCGCTCGTGCCCAGCACCGTTACGGTCGCTTCCGGCGTCTGGGGTGGGGCGGCTTCGGCTTTGGCCGGGGGCGGCTCCCGGTCGGACAGCTTGACCGCAATCTGGTGGGTGGAAACGCCGCCGTAGCCAATGGCCGCCAGGAAATCGTCCACGTTATCGAAGTCGAACATTTTAGCCAGCTCTTCCCGCTCGGTGGGCTTTAGCCCCAGGTGCCTCATCTCCTTTTCGAGGAGGAGCCGGCCCCGCTCTATGTTTTCCGCCCGCTCCTGGCGGCGGAACCACTGCCGTATCTTTTCCTGGGCATGAGAGGTCTTGATGTAATTGAGATGGGGATTGAGCCAGTCCCGGCTGGGGCCCTTGTCCCCCTTGGAGGACATAATATCAACCACATCGCCGTTGTTAAGCTGGTAGTTGAGCGGCACCAGCTTGCCGTTGACCTTGGCGCCGACACAGCGGTGCCCCACCTCGGTGTGGATGCGATAGGCGAAATCGAGGGGGGTGGAACCCGAGGGCAGGTCTTTTATCTCCCCCTTGGGGGTGTAAACAAAGACCTGGTCTTTGAATATATCGGTCTTGACCGATTCCAGAAACTCTTCGGCACCACTGAGTTCCCGGTGCCACTCAATAAGCTGGCGCAGCCAGGCTATCCGCTCCTCGAAGTGGATATCTTCCTGGTCTCCTCCTTTATAGCGCCAGTGGGCGGCCACGCCGTATTCGTCAATTCGATACATCTCCCGGGTGCGAATTTGAACCTCCAGTGACCTGGTGCCGGTATATTTTACCGAAGTGTGCAAAGCCTGATAGCCGTTTGTCTTGGGACTGGCGATATAATCGTCGAACTCACCGGAGAGGGGACGCCACAGATTGTGGATAACCCCCAGGGCGTTATAGCAATCGGATACCGAGCCGACCAGGACCCGAAGAGCGAGCAAATCATAGATGTCATCGAAGTCTTTACCCAGGGCCTGGTAGCGCTGAATTTTCTGGTATATGCTGTAGATATGCTTGGGCCGGCCTGATATATCGGCTTTTATGCCCACCCGCTTAAATTCCTTCTCTATCGTCTCGATTATCTGGGTGATGAAACCCTCCCGCTCTTCGCGGCGGTCGGAAATCAGCCGGGCAATCTCGTTATATTTCTCTCTATCCAGATAGCGAAGGGACAAGTCCTCCAGCCGCCACTTCAATTCCCATATCCCCAGCCGGTGAGCCAACGGGGCGTATATCTCCAGCGTCTCCTGGGCAATGCGGCGCTGCATATCCGGCGGCAGCGGTTGTAGAGTCTCCATATTGTGCAGGCGGTCGGCCAGCTTGATAAAGACCACCGGCAGGTCCTCGGCCATGGCTACCAGCATCTTGCGCAGGTTTTCCGCCTGCTGATGGCGAGCCTGGGGGTCGCCGGGAGCCTGCCAGGAAATCTTGCCCAGCCGGGTGACGCCATCGACCAGCTTACCTACCTCGGGGCCGAACTTGGCTTTAATCTTTTCGACGGGTATGCCGCAGTTTTCGGGGACATCGTGGAGCAGGGCGGCGGCCAGGGAATTGGCGTCAAGCTGAACCCGGGCCAGAATCAGGGCCGTCTGCAACGGGTGCTCTATGTAGGGGTCGCCCGTTTTACGCATCTGCCCCTTATGAGCTTCGGCGGCAAAATCGTACGCCTTCTTAACCAGGGCTATCTTCTCCGGCGGCAGATACTCTTCGGCCTTTTTTAGAAGCTGGTCTAAACTCATATTCCAAGTATAGCGCAAGCCGATTGATGGTGCAAAAGTGGAGGCGTTTGTTCTGCTTCCCACCCTCCCACCCTACAGAGGTGAAACCTTTTGGGCGGGCGGGTATGGGAAGAAAAAGAACTGTTAAATAAGGAGGATGCCAGCCTGTTTACCAAGGCCAGTATAGCGGAAACACTGGCGAGAGAATAACAAATGACACCAGGTGAGCCGCCAGATAGAAGATAAACAGCGCCAGTACCGTCTTCCTGAGCTTGCCCGGTTTCCTTTCCCGGTAAAAGTCGAGCAGCCGGGACAGCCCCAGCCCTATGCCGAGGCAGATAGCCCCTACCGTGGGGTAAAAGTAGTAGACATAGCTGGCCCGGTCGGTAATGAGGCTGATTGGTACCCAGACCAGGTAGGTGCCGACAAACCAGGCGGCGCCGAAGAGCCCGGCCCCGCTGCCCTTGACCGCCCTGTAGACCATGTAACCGAAAGTGGGCATGATTAAAGCCCAGACGGAAGGGCTGATGGCCGCCAGGTAATGCGGGCGATACCAGTAACTCATAATCTCATAGTTTATCAACCACTCCCAGGGGCGGCTGAGGGCGGGATGGTCGACATTGGCAAAGGTAAGGCTGCCGCTCAGGCTTAACATGGTATTTATCCGGCTCACCGGCTTCAGCAGCGCCGAAAAGTCCTGGACAATGGCAAAATCGAACAAAGCCAGCAGCCCCACGAAGGCGAGAGGAGCCACCACCACGGCAAGGGCAAACCACCAAGAGCGACCCTGACGGCGGAACAGCCAGTGGAAGAACATGACCGGCAGCGCCAGAGCCCCGTTAAGCTTGGCCAGGGCAGCCATCACCGCGGCTACACCCGAGGATAAGTAGTGCCGACCGGCATAGAGCAGAAACGAGGCCATCATAAAGGTGAGGCAATAGACATCCAGCATAGCCACGCTGGCCTGAACGAAGGTCATGTTTTCCAGTGCCAGCAGGAAGGTGGCTATAGAGGCGGCGTTCCGGGACATGTCTAGCCGGCGGCAGAGGAAATAGAAGAGGACGATAGTGGCCGTGCCGAATATAACCGATAACAGGCGCCAGCCCCAGGGATTATCGCCGAATAGCTCTATACCAGCGACGATAAAGAGTTTGGCCAAAGGGGGGTGTTCCGTGCGCAGCGTTTCATGCTCCGCTACGATATTGCGGGCATCGGGGATGTAGTGCATCTCATCCAGAATAAGCTCGGAGGGGTTGGCGATGATAACCAGATGCAAAATCAGGGTCACTAGCACCAGCAGGCAGAGCCAGAAATACTCCCAGCGGTAGGCCCGGGACAGGTTTCTCTTTATTTCCATGTCCAGTTTCTATTGACGGAGTAGTTCCACAGGAAAGCCACAACGATACCGATAAAATTGGAGAGCAGGTCGTACACCCCGAAAACGCGGGTAAAGAGCATGAAAAGCCCCCACTGAATCGCCGCCCCGGCCAGGCAGATAAGGTTGAACTTGAGGATACGCCCAATAAAGGACTTGCTCCTGCGCCGCTTGGCGAAGGTGAAGGTATCGTTGAGGATAAAGTTGGTGATTATGGAGACCTCGATACCGGCGAGAACGGCCAAGTAGTCGTAAGCGGCCAGACCGCCGAACCGCGTTAAAAGCCAGTACACGCCCTCGTTGACGACAACCCCGCTCAAGCCCACCGCCATAAACTTGAGCAGCATCCCCAGCTCGCCGGTGCGAGCCATCAGGCTGAAGAGGTGCCTCAGGTAGTCTACCTGCTGCCCGGGGTCCAGCTTGCTTTTGCCGGCGCTCCTGTCTTCGAAAATATAGGGGACTTCGACCACGCGCTTAAAGCGCCCGGTGAGCATTACCTCCAGGCTTATCTTATAGCCGATGGGCTTAAGTTTTTCCGAAGCCGCGTTCTGCCGCCGGAACATGAAGAACCCCGACAGCGGGTCTTTTACCGCCCTGGTTGAGGGCAGGAGCAGGTGGGATATTACCAAGGCTACCCTGGATATAATCTTCCGGGACAGTCCCCAGTTGGGACAGCCGCCGCCTTCTATATAGCGGCTAGCCACGACCATATCCGCCCCGTCCTGTAGAGCTTTAATCAAATCGGGGATAACCTCCGGCGGGTGCTGCAGGTCGGCGTCCATAACCCCGATAATCTGACCGGCGGCTGATTTAAGCCCGTGAACCACCGCCGTCGCCAGCCCCCTTTCATTGCGGCGGACGATTACCTTGACCGGGTACCGGGAGGCCAATTCCGAGGCGGCCTCGATAGTCCCGTCCTGGCTGTTATCATCCACGATTAAGATTTCATAGTTATAGCCGGAGAGGGCCTGAGCCACCCGGGACAAAAGCGGGGCGATATTATCCTTTTCGTTGTAGGTCGGTATGATGATGGAGATTTTATCGGCCACTTTTGCCCCCTGACGCCACAGATTAAACCACCCGTATTCTACAACATTCTGTCAATTCTACAACAGAGGGGGTTCTTATACCTAACAGGGGAGTATAATAGGGGGCGAACGCACCCCGGTAAAATATAGATAACCAATATGAGCAACAAAATCCACGTCCTGGCTTTAGGGCTGGTCTTGGTCCTGGCTGCTCTCTGCCGGTTCTGGGCGGCGCCTATCTCGGCCGGACCTGATATGTGCCAGTTCTGGGCCTTTGCCAAGGTATTCCAGATACACGGACTGGATTTTTACCGGTACGCCGATGGTACCGCGGCTATTTTCCCTTTTAAAGAATGGCCCTTTGTTTATCCACCAATATGGCTCCTGCTGTTAGGCTTAGCCCTGATGGTCGTGCCGGAAACTACGGCAACAAATGCCATGGTGGACAGCAGCTGGCGGGTGGCGATGAAGAATCCCATCATTGTGGCTGATTTAGCCATAGGCTGCCTTCTATATCTGGCCGTGCCCGGCTCAAGACTCCGCAAACTGCTCTTTGCCAGCCTGTGGCTCTTCCATCCCACCAGCTGGTACCAGTCGGCGGTTTTCGGGCAGTTTGACGCTGTGGCGGCCGCTTTTCTGCTGGCTTCGATAATCCTGCTGGAGCGGGGCCGGGACTGGTTGGCCTTCCTGCTCGCCGGGCTGGCCGTTATGACCAAGCAGCATACCCTGGTACCGATAGCGGTGATGGCGGTGATAGTTGCCCGGCAGGTGAAATGGCCGCGGCTGGCGGGTAATTTGGCTATTTTTGCCGGGGTGGTCATAGTTATCTCCATACCCTTTTTGCTCACCGGCAATTTCTCCGCTTACGCCAGCTCGCTTTTCCTACCGGTGCAGGCGCTGGAATACCAGCTCCCACTGGTCTATGCCTTCAGCGGCATCGGCGCCCTGCTGACCTATCTGCACCAAACCCTAGGCTGGGAAACCATCGGATTATTATCGTTCACTATCCCCATAATGATAATTGCCATAGTGGCGGTTATGGTATTCAGCTACCGGAGGTCAATCACTCTGGCGCAGGGGGCGCTGGTTGGTTTCCTGGTCTTGCTGAGCTTCTCTTACCGGTTTAACTACCAGTACCTAATCGTCTATATACCGATAGCCCTGCTGGTGGCTGCCCAAACACGGTATAGAGGCGAAAGGGTTTTAACCCTGGTGCTGGCCCTGCTTCCCGCCGTCTGGCTATGGCTCTTTGATGTTTCCTTCTGGTTCACCTATTTCAACCCCGCCAGCCCCTGGGTCATCCCCATTTTTGCACGCATCGGTCTGTCTCATGACCTGCTGCCGGATTATATTTACGTATCCCTGGCTTTAGCCATCATGGGGCTGTCAATCGCCTATATGGTCTGCGTTTTCACCCGCTGGCATAACTCAAGAGAAGGGGCAAAGCCCCTCTTAAACACCAATTAAAGCAGAGGAGAAGAAAAATAGGGGCTTTATCTCCGAGAGGGCTGTCCTTGCTTCCCACCCAACCCACCCTCACAGGCTCCGCCTCTGTAACTTGGGGCTATGCCCCCCAATATCCCCCCTTTTTTAAAGGTATTTAAGGGGTGAAACCCCTGTAGGGCGGGAGGGTGGGACGAAAAACAATCGGGGAAACTGGGGGTGGGGCACCTCTCTTTACAAATAAAGCATTGATGCTGTATCCTAGCCCTAAGAAAAGCCATGATGTATCAGGCACCGCGCGGAACCTCGGACATCCTGCCCCAGGAACAGGCTTACTGGCGCCATATTGAGCAGAGGGTAGCCCACACCGCCCGGCTCTACGGCTACGAGCGCCTCGACGCCCCCGTTTTCGAGGACAGCCGTCTCTTTGCCCGCAGCGTCGGCGAGGACACCGACATCGTCACCAAGGAGATGTATACCTTTGAGGACCGGGGGGGCAGCTCGCTCACCCTGAGGCCGGAGGGCACCGCTTCCGTCTGCCGCGCCTACCTGGAACACGGCATGAAAAACCTGCCCCAGCCGGTAAAGCTGTACTATATTGCCTCTATCTTCCGGTACGAAAGACCCCAGGCGGGGCGGTACCGCCAGCACTACCAGTTCGGCTACGAGGCTATCGGCGACGACGACCCCGCCCTCGACGGCGAGGTCATCGACATGGCCTGGCAGTTCTTAGCCTCGGTAAAGCTGCGCCGTCTGTCACTCCAGCTAAACAGCATCGGCTGTAAGAAGTGCCGCCCGAAACACGTTGCCGCCCTTAAAAGCTACTATGCCGGCCGCACCGGGGAGCTTTGCCCCGACTGCCGAAAGCGGCTGGAGCGCAACCCGCTGCGCCTGCTCGACTGCAAGAACGATGCCTGCCAGCAGATAGCCTCCCAGGCACCGAAGAGCGCCGATTACCTCTGCCCAGAGTGCGCCGAGCACTTTAAGCAGCTAAAGAGATACCTGGAGCTGCTCGGTCTGCCCTTTACCGTCAACCACCGTCTGGTGCGGGGGCTGGACTACTACACCCGGACCGTATTTGAGATTCAGCCCGAGGGGGGAGGCGCCCAGAGCACTCTGGCCGGCGGGGGCCGCTACGACGACCTCATCGAGGAGCTGGGGGGCAAGCCGACCCCGGCCCTGGGCTTTGCCGCCGGCATCGAGCGGATAATACTCAATCTAAAGAAGCAGAAGATTGCCGCGCCTCCCCTGCCCAGGCCGCCGGTATTTATCGCCTACCTGGGCGAGGCGGCTAAAACCGAGGCGGTCAAGCTGGCGGCTAACCTGAGGCGGGGGGACATCGGGGTGATAAAGGCGCTGGGGGACAAGAGCCTGAAGGCACAGCTGAGGCAGGCTAATAACCTGGGCGTCAGCTACGCGGTGATTATCGGGGAGGAGGAGCTGAAGGCGGGCACGGTAATACTGCGGGATATGACCAGCGCCGAGCAGAAAAGCGTGCCCATCGGCAAGCTAGCGCGGGAGCTGCGCCAGTAGCCTCCCCAACTTCACTTCACGGCTAAATTATGCTATAATAGATATATATGGCTGCCTTGCAATCATCTGAAATCACCGGCGGTTGGGTAGCCTCTCCTTCAGAAAGAAGCTACTCGGGTCTCACCATCTCCTCCTTTACGATTCCGCACGGTTTTTCCCCTCACCACCAATAAGGGAGTAAAGAACGATTATGGCAAAAGGCAAACCCGCATCATCCAAGTCAGTGAAAAATAACGATTACCTAGCCAAGGATATCCAGGTCCTGGAGGGGCGACAGGCGGTGCGCCGCCGCCCCGGTATGTACATCGGCAGCACCGACCAGCGCGGCCTGCACCACCTGGTCTATGAAATCACCTACAACTGCATCGACGAGGCCATGGCCGGCTACTGTGATAATGTCTGGGTCACCCTGTGCCAGGATGACAGCATCCGGGTGATAGATAACGGGCGCGGTATCCCGGTGGATATCCACCCCACCACCAAAATAACCGCCCTGGAAACGGTAATGACCATCCTGCACGCCGGAGCCAAGTTCGGCGGGCACACCTACCAGGTATCCGGCGGCCTGCACGGGGTGGGCGCCTCGGTGGTTAACGCCCTTTCTTCCTGGCTTAAAGTAGATGTCAGGCGTGACGGCAAGCAGCACCACCAGGAATATGAGAAGGGCATCCCCCTGGGAGCGGTGGAGGTGGTCGGCAAAGCCAGCGGTACCGGCACTACCGTCGCCTTCCTGCCCGACACGCAGATATTCGGTGAGTTCAAATGTGAGTTTAATACCATCAGCGAGCACCTGCGCGAACTGGCCTACCTGAACAAGGGTCTGGAAATATCGGTCGTCGACGAGAGGACGGGACAAGAAAAGACCTACTACTTCGAGGGGGGCATTACCGGCTTCGTCCGCCAGCTTAACCGCAACCGGGTGGTACGCCACCGCCAGCCTATATATATCTCCAAAGCGGCCAACGGCACCATAGTAGAGGCGGCGATCCAGTACAACGACGGTTTTTCCGAGTCCTCCTTCAGCTTCGCCAACTGCGTCAATACCATCGACGGCGGCACCCACCTCACCGGCTTCCGCTCGGCGCTGACCCGTGTCCTCAATGACTACGCCCGCAAGAACAAGCTGATTAAGGAGGACGAGCCTAATTTAATCGGGGAGGATGTCAGGGAGGGGCTTACCGCCGTTATCAGCGTCAAGCTGGCCGAGGCCCAGTTCGAGGGGCAGACCAAAGGCAAGCTGGGTAATCCGGAGGTAAAGAGCCACGTGGAGAGCGCCGTGGGGGAGGGGTTGTCCCTCTACTTTGAAGAGCACCCCGACGACGCCCGGAGAATCCTGGAGAAGTGCCTCCTCGCCGCCAAGGGCCGGGAGGCCGCCCGCAAAGCCAGAGACCTTATCGTTAAGCGGGGCAGTCTGGAGACAGCCACCCTGCCCGGCAAGCTGGCCGACTGCTCGGAGAGAGACCCCAGCCACAGCGAGCTGTACCTGGTGGAGGGGCCTTCCGCAGGGGGTTCGGCTAAAGAAGGGCGTAACCGCCGCTTCCAGGCTATCCTGCCGCTGCGGGGTAAAATACTCAATGTGGAAAAGGCCTCTCCGGACAAGATGCTGGCCCACGAGGAAATCCGGGCTATCATTACCGCCCTGGGCACCAGCATCGATGACGAATTTGACTTATCCAAGCTGCGCTACCACCGGGTTATCCTGATGACTGACGCCGATGTCGACGGCTCCCACATCCGCACCCTGCTGTTAACCTTCTTCTTCCGCCACATGGCCGAGCTAATCAATAACCAGCACCTCTACATCGCCCAGCCGCCCCTCTTCAAGGTCAAGGCGGGCAAGAAACAGCAGTGGGTCTACTCAGAGGCGGAGAAGGAAGCGGTTTTAGACCAGCTGAAAGAGAGCCGCAAGGTGGAGGTCCAGCGCTACAAGGGCCTGGGCGAGATGAGCGCCGAGCAGCTCTGGGAGACGACCATGAACCCGGATACCCGCACCCTGCTGGAGGTGACCGTGGAGGACGCCGTCAAGGCCGACCACATCTTTCACATGCTGATGGG
>Ga0315547_1000842_pt1 | contig 27015 bp, 14 predicted proteins | sample SalMarSW160240MG_2_FD_202542 | JGI IMG/M metagenome (GOLD analysis project Ga0315547, IMG submission 202542) | Salt marsh sediment microbial communities from the Plum Island Ecosystem LTER, Massachusetts, United States - Salt Marsh Sediment SW1601-240 ...
ATTGCTTTTGCCACTTCTTTGGTAAATTCCAGCAATTCGTTTATTTCATCGGGTGATTCATACATTTTCAGAAAAATGTCTGTTCCCAGCAGATGCAATGCCAGCGTAAAAGGGCCGGTAATCAGGCTGTATAATGCGATATCCGGATAATTTTTCCGTATTGTCGTAGCAACTTCCAATACCACTGGAATCCGTGCATCTTTTTGTGAAGGTATCTTCAAATCAGAAATGGACTTTTCAGACAGAACATGAGAAATTACAGCGGGAGGATTTTTATCAGCCCACTGCAACTTGCATCCCAGTGCTTCGGCTTCAATTTGCAGATCGAAGGCCACAGGTATACCGTCCGGGTTGTATAGTTCAATTGCTTTACTCAATCCCCGGATCATCAGATCAGAAGATTTCAAATATTCATCTGCCTTCTTTTTGATCAGATTTCCTCCATGACAACCAACAAACGGTATCCATGGAATACGCTCCGGTTCTTTCAGAGCAAATGCTTCCTTAATTAGTTCTTTCCCTGTCATTGAATTGAAAATTCTGCTTAATTCACTTGTTCATTTAAAAACTTAACTGCTCCCTGGGGATCAGGGGAATAAAAATCAGCACCGATCTTATTCCTGAAATTATCATTCACCGGTGCACCTCCAATTAATATTTTATTATCCGGCTTCTGATTTTTAATTTCCGTGACGATCTCCTGCATATTTTGCATGGTGGTCGTTAGCAGGGCTGAAAGACCAACTGCAGCTTCAGGATGCTCTTCCAGAGCTGCCATAATTTTCTGCACACTCACATCAACCCCCAGATCGATGACTTTCCAGCCCGAGCCTTCAATAGCCATTTTAACAAGATTTTTACCAATATCGTGTAGATCCCCCTTTACAGTAGCCAAAATAATTTCTCCTTTGTGTTGTATTGCTCCACTTTGAAAATATGGCTTTAAATGTTCAATTGCTGCATTCATAGCCTTCGCAGCCATTAACATCTGCGGAATAAAGATCTTTTTTTCTGAAAATTTCTGTCCTACACGATCCATACCTGCCACAAGAGCCTGTTTCAAAATAGTATCGGCATCAATTCCCTGTTCAAGTGCTGCTTTTGTTAGTTCATCCGCACCATCCTGACCTTTCAGATCGGGAGGAAACGGAGAAGTTTTGTCAACCTTGCCGAATTCTACACATTTTGTTATTTTTTCCAGTATCTCATTCATGCTTTTTTTCCCTAAATATAGCAATATGATTTCTTATTGCTAAATAATTAATTATCTGACCAGTAAAGTATCCGAAAGAAAGTCCGATGAGTTTTTCCCTACCATAATCGCAAATTCACCGGGTTGCACTTCTCGTTCCATATCAAGATTAAAAGCTCCCAGCTTTTCGGACGTAATAAGAAAAGTTACTTTCTTTGATTCTCCCGCTTTGAGTGTTATTCTGGCAAAGTCTTTTAGTTCTTTCACCGGTCTTGTCGGGAGACTTATAAGATCATGTATGTACAATTGCACAATTTCATCCCCGTTTCTCGATCCGACATTGGTAATATTTACATATACTTCCAGGCTATCTCCAACAGCAATCTCTTTGCGGGAAAGCCTTAACTTTTTGTATTTATATTCGGTATAACTTAAGCCAAAACCAAATGGGAACAATGGTGTTGAATTTGAGTTTACATATTCCCTGAATCTGCTTGGCTTTCTGTTATAATAGCAAGGCAGTTGACCTACATTTCCCGGAATGGTTACCGAAAGTTTGCCGCTCGGATTAACTTCTCCGAATAATACATCAGCAACCGCATGACCTGTCTCCTGCCCAAGATACCATCCTTCAAGTATCGCAAGTGCATGTTGAGCAAGGTAGTTTATTGATAAAGGCCTTCCATTAATAAGCAATACTGCAACAGGTTTTCCGGTAGCGAGAATAGCCTTGGCCAGCTCCTCCTGTCGGCCAACAAGTTTCAAATGATCAACATCGCCAAGGTGAGTCTCATTCCATGCTTCACGATTTACCAGTTCATTTTCCCCCAGAACCAGCAGTACCGCATCACTTTTCTTTGCTATTGTTACAGCTTCTTTTATTAGTTTTTCATCAATATCAGGTGTGCTAAGTATCGGATTTTCATTAATTATCCAGTTTACAGTTTCATTCAATGTGATCTTGCATCCTTCAGCATATAAAACCTTTATCTTATCTTCTGCAAATTCTGTAATACCTTCAAGTACACTCACACCTTTCATTGGTATACCGGAGTATCCTCCCAAATGAATATCGGCAGCATTTGGACCTATTACTGCAAGAGTTTTGATCTTTGCTGAATCCAGGGGAAGAATATGACCTTCATTCTTCAAAAGAATTATCCCCTCACGGGCAGCTTTTAATGCCAAAGCCTTGTGTTCATTGCAATTCATAATTTCCTCTATCCTGTCCAAATTAACATAGGGATTATCAAATAACCCGCAGCGAAATTTAACTCTTAATACATTCTTTACTGCCCTGTCAATAGCCTCTATAGGCACAAGGCTGTCAGTAACCAGCTTGTCTAAAGCAGCAAAACAACCCCTGCTGCCAAGATCATAATCAATGCCGGCGAGCAAGGATAAAATTCCTGATTCGGCAGAATCTTTTGCTGCCAGATGATCTTTGTATGTGACATCCAAACCTCCTCCGTCGCTCATAACAAAACCGTCAAAGCCCCATTCATCACGAAGAATTTCCGTTAACAGGTAGTGATTGATATGATTCGGAACACCATTCCATTCGTTGTAAGACACCATGACTGACTGAGCTTTCCCCATTTTCACAGCTATTTCAAACGGGTAAAGATGTGATTCCCTGAATTCTCTTTCAGAACAGTTTACAGGGGCTATATTTCGACCTCCTTCAGGTTGGCCATGCCCGGCAAAATGCTTTAGTGTCACTGCCGCATGATTGGTATCAATACTATCTCCGATTCCCTGAAATCCATAAATAGCAGCAAGGCCCATACGTGAAACAAGGTAGGGATCTTCGCCAAAACATTCTTCAGTTCTGCCCCAACGAGGTTCACGGGCAAGATCTACAACGGGCGATAAAAACTGTGTGACACCACATGCACTGGCTTCGAGGGATGCAGCAGAATAAACCTGTCGGATTAATGCTGTGTCCCAGGTACTTCCCAAAGCTATTGCCTGCGGAAAACTGGTTCCTCCAGGGGCTAAATACCCATGCAATCCTTCAGCAAAAACAAAAGCCGGAATGCCCAGACGACTCTTCTCAACCATGTATTTTTGAAGACTATTGATATACTGAGCTCTTTCCCGGGGTGCTTTACTATAAATAGTCATTGCCCAAAATGCCCCAATACCTTGTTTTAAGCGAGTAGTATCCTGTGTGCTGATAAAATTTCCTTCCTCATCCCAGGCAAGAGAATCAACAATTCTCAGAGGATACAACTGCGCCACTTTCTCTTCAGGAGTCATTTTTTTCAAAAGATCTTCAACTCTTTCTTCTACTGGTCTTGAAGAATCTTTATAGATGGGTGTTCTGGGAATATTGCATGCAAGCAACAAAATAAATGCCGGTAAAGAAAGAAATTTTTTCATTGTTACTGATATTACAGATCGTTCAAATGTTTTACTTAATATTAACTACTGCCACTTCCCGGATATCTCTTGATGAAGATCCTCCCATAATTTTATAGGGCCCACGCTCAATCACCCACTTTTTCACAGTATCATTATAATATGCCAGGTCATGAATATCAATTTCCATCTTCACTTTTTGTTTTTCTCCAGCTTTCAATTCAATTTTTCGAAATGCTTTCAACTCTTTTTCTGCTCTTTCAACAGATGATCCCAACGGTTTAACATAAATCTGAACCGTTTCCTTCCCTGGAGAATTGCCTGTGTTTTCAACCATAAGGTGTAGTATTATATCCTGGTCGGATAAATAATTTACCTTGTCCGTTTCCAAATTGGAATATTCAAATGTAGTATAAGAAAGACCGTGTCCAAAGCAATATTTTGGCTCAATATTTTTTGTATCAAACCAACGATAACCGACAAGAATACCTTCCGAATAATTTACCTTAAAATTTCTTCCCGGATAGGTTTCCATGGCATGTGCTCCTACATCTTCCAACTTTACAGGAATTGTAAATGGCAATTTCCCTGACGGATTGACATCACCAAACAGAACATCAGCGAGAGCATTCCCTGCCTCCGAACCATTGAACCAGGCATATACTATAGTGGATGATAAACTGTCGGCATAAGTTAAGTCGCATGCTGCACCTGCAACAACAACAACGATTAACTTTGAATTGACTTCCGATACTGCTTTTATCAATTCATCCTGTCCGAACGGAAATTTCAGGGTTTCACGATCCACGACTTCAGTCTCGACGTTACGTGTATTTCCGGCAAAAATGATTGCTACGTCAGATTTCTTTGCCACTTCTACTGCTTCACGTATCAGTGCTTCATCAGCATCAGGATCCGGATACCTGTATGGCCACTTGCCACCGGTATCAACAACCACAAATTCTTCTTTGTATCCACGGGCATAATGGATGGCTATTTTATCTCCAACCTTTTTCTGCAACCCTTCCAGCAAACTAACTTCATAGCGTGCCTTTACACCTGCCGTAAATCCTCCCTTAGCATATTGATTTACAGCATTTTCTCCAATTGCAGCTATACTCTTTATTTCCTGTGAATTCAGAGGCAAAAGTCCTTTCGTATTTTTTAACAGAGTAATAGATTCACACGCAACATCATACGCTACCTGAATATTTTCCGGTGAATTTGTTTTCCCCTGAAAACGCGTGCTATCCATTTTTTTACAATTGTACATTACACGCAGAATCCGGCGTACCTTATCATCAATGATCTGTTCTGAAACCAACCCTGCCCGAACTGAATCGGCAAGAAGTGCAAAAAAATGCTGGCCTGATTTCCCCCCCATTTCTACATCCAATCCGTTCTTTGCTGCCTTCACTGTTGAATGTGTAGCTCCCCAGTCAGATACAACAATCCCTTTAAATCCCCATTCATCTTTTAATATCCGGTTCAACAGGTAATCGTTTTCACACACATAGTCGCCTCTGAATTTATTGTAAGATCCCATAAATGAGTATGCTCCGGCATCAATTGCAGCCGATTTGTACACAGGCAGATAGATCTCCCTGAGTGCCCTTTCATCCACTTCAACATCAATTATCCATCTCTGGTATTCCTGGTTGTTGAGTGCATAATGTTTTACACATGCCGCAACATCCTGCTCCTGTAAACCTCTGATATACCCAACTGCTATATCGGATGCAAGCAACGGATCTTCGGAAAAATACTCAAAATTGCGTCCGCAAACAGGGGTACGAATTATATTTACTCCCGGTCCCAGCAAAATATCTTTCCTCCTGGCATTGGCTTCATTTCCAATTGCTTTTCCATATTGCAGAGACAGATCTGTATTCCAGGTTGCTGCCAGCGCAGTGCCGGTTGGGAAAAACGTTACCGAGTCATTATCCATATTCAATGGATCCCATGAGTGTCTTTCGAGTTCCTCACGGATTCCTGTTGGTCCGTCTGTATAAGTTAAATCAGGAATGCCAAGTCGTTCAATACCTCCCGATACAAACATTCCGTTTCCATGGATCATATGTATCTTTTCCTCAAGAGTCAGCAACTCCAGAATGCTGTCTACCATGGGTTCATACTTGTCATCAAAACCATATTCTTTTACAGTGGGCAATTCATCCTGATGAACAGGAACACATGCTGAATACAGAACAACTATGAAAACCGACGTCAGGGAATGCAAATTTATTCTCCACGCAAATTCTCTGTTTTTCTTGATCATGCTGCTGTTATTTAAAAGAAACTGTCTAAAAAGAAAATAAACCGCGAACTTGTCTGCCGGACAGGCAGGTTTGCGGTTACAATGTAAACATACTTTATAGACAATCTCCTGAAATTAGTATGATATTAAACTTTACAGATTTCTATTCAATATACTGAAGCAATCCAATTATTATTTACCAGGTGTTAGTCGGAGCATAATTACATCATGGCCCGGCAACTCAACCTGAAATGCTTTTTTTGTTGTTCCTTCATTTTTGTGAGACCAGACATTCCTGATGTTGTATTCTTCATTCTTGAAATCGATCACCAGGCTGTTCAGATCATCCTTAACATACCAGTGCGACCAATCGAAATCGATGGATTTTGCATCTTCGTCCCTGTTGAGAAAACAGACAGCCCAGTTTCCATTTTCAAGAGGTTTAAACCAAAGCTCAAGCTCGTCAGATGAATAATATTTAAAACCCTGTATGCCTAAAGGATCCTGGTTAATGGCAATTGCCTCTTTGTTCGTTAAAATGTTTTTGGTTTCTTCCGACATATTTCTGATGTCATTTCCGGCAATCAGGGGTGAAGCCAGCATGCACCACATGCTGAAATGTGCCCTGTCTTCATTTACAGACATGCCATTCCCAATTTCCATCATATCTGCGTCGTTCCAATGATTTGGCCCTGCATATTTACGCAAACCGTCCTGCTGATCAAGTATTTGCTCAACGCCCCATTGTTTCCATGTTCCATGATCAACTATACAATCGAAGCAATGATAAATATCCCCCGTAGTTCGCCAAAGTTGTCCGATTTCCGGTCCCCATTCCCAGGGTTTGTCATTCCCCCACTCACAGAGACTAAATACGATAGGTCGTCCTGCTTTGTACAATGCATCGCGCATAGTCAAGTATGCTCCTTCAGCTTGCAATCCTTCGGTATTACACCAGTCATATTTCAGATAATCTATTCCCCAGGAAGCATACGTCATGGCATCCTGAAATTCATATCCGCGACTGCCAACACGTCCGGCACAGGTCTTCCACCCGGCATCGGAGTATATTCCCAGTTTTAATCCTTTTGAATGTATATAATCGGCCAATGCTTTCATACCGGAAGAAAAACGATCGGGATCAGGATGAATAAATCCCTGATTATCCCTTTCTCCATGCCAGCAATCGTCAATGTTGATATACACATATCCGGCATCCTTCATACCGCTTTCTATCATAGCATCAGCCGCTTCCCTGATCAGATCTTCACTGACATTACAGGAAAAATAATTCCAGCTGTTCCATCCCATAGGGGGAGTGGGTGCCAGATTTTCAAATTTTTGTGCATAGGTAGCCAGTGTTAAAACCGATAATACCAGAACATACAGTTTTTTCATGAATAGTTAAACTTTAATTAAGAAATTGAATTATCAATTAAATCTAGTGAAATATTTATTAATCTGCCATTGAATTGCTAATTTCACACTTTGCATTTGCGATCTGTAGCAATTGCACACGTATTTGAATTATCAGAAATCGTATCAATTCAATCGGGAAAGAAATAATAAGGATATTAATCAAACAAGCAGATAAAATGAAAGTTAGTGAAAGCGGAAACGAATTGTACAAGCTTATAAATAAAGCCATTGAAGATCATCAGATCACCCGTGAAGAATATGACATGATCCTGCATACTGCGTTTGAAGACGGAGTAGTTGATCCCCATGAAAAAGTCCTTTTGGAACAGTTGCAGGAAATGATCCATACCGGAGTAGTAAAGATGGTAGCCAAATAGTAAACTATCCTACTTGGATCTCCGGCTTAGTACAGATCATATAATTCAGTCCGTTTTTAAACCGCCGGAGTCAGAATTTTTCTAATCTCCATCTTTTTTAACGATCGCACCATTGAAGCTTTTTCCTGTAAATCAGTTCTTCTATGGTTTCCACCCCACCATCCTGATGTTATCAACACCCAACTGGATCAAAGGTATATCCTGTTCGCCGGGAATGGTCCCCGAATTCTGGAAATAGCATCCAAAAAAATTATAATCCTTTATTTCATTGAAGCTCAACAGAGATTCACCCGTACTATTTAAAGTAAATTCACTTAAAGGAATAACAATGGTGATCCATGTATCGGGTTCATAATTCACAATGGATCCATCTTCAAGCAACCAGCGTTTTAAATAAAAACTATAATAATCTACCCATTCACTTGCCTCGTCTCTCTCCACCAAACGAACATCATATTCCCCTGAATTCCATGGGCCCCTGGCAAACAATTCAAACTTCACGAATACATTCTCAGCGGATGGAATGGTATCATAATTCGGGTACACACCGCTTACAATGGGCATAGCCATTTCCTGAACCCAGTATGTCCCCGTTAAAATGTTTGTGCCTTCTGCAAAAAATGCATTTCCAGTAAGCTCGGGTAAAACAGCATGCCCTGAGGTACTCACAACCGTGCCTCCCCAGCCTTCCCAGGTATTCAATCCATCAAAGTCACAGATCATTCCGGTGGTCTCCCGCATGTTTGCTCCATACATGGATCCGCCGATACCACCGGCTGACACCACTCTTATCGGTCCGGACCCTGTCCCGTCAGGAACAACAACACTACAGGATTTCCCATCGGCACTTGTTTCAAAAACTGTTGCCGGTACTTCATCCGGGAAAATCACAGAGTCTACCAGAAAGAAATACCTGCCGATTAGAATTATGGTTTCACCATCGGCAGCAAATTCGTTTGAAATGTATTCAACCTGCACCGGTGGGGCAAATATGATAAAACTGAATGTAGTCTGACCGTGTTTATTTACCAGTCTTATCGTATTCGGAGCATTCGGATGAGTACCTATATTCGGGGTTTCTTCAGGAATCTGAATAACGATGTCTGTTTCCGTAACATAAGCCGGATTGAAATATGCAGAATATTCATTAAAATAGATTTCCTGCGTGCTGGCAAGATTTGCTCCCTGTATTACGATCCAGGATCCAAGTCCTGCTCCCGTCAGATCTTCATCGGCCAGTTCAGGATCGATATACCTGACACGGGAAATTACAGGTGCCGAAGTATTTTCTTTTTCACAACCAAGAGGGATAAGAAATGTTGCAAATAATGCAAATATTCCCAACAACCATTCTTTCTTTCTATTATATACTATGTAATTCTTCATAATCGTAATTTTCATTTTTTACATTCTGTAATATCATTCACCAAAATCATAAGGAACCGGAGGTTCATTAAATAATGGATTTTGCAAAACCTCTGATTCCGGATAAGGCATTTGCATCTTGGAATTGGGAGGTGAAAAATAATCATCAGAAGGTTCTTCATCTGCTCCCGGTAAATATCTTCCCCGATTTTGAGTAGCAATATAATCCAACGCCTCCTGGGGCTGAAAATACCACCAGGAAACAATCTCAAACCAGGTATTCCCTTCAAGTGCCAGTTCCCTGCGTTTTTCATCAAAAATTTGCATGAAATTCAAAGAAGTCCTTGTTGAGACTCCCGCTCTTTGCCGCACCCTGTTAAATGCTTCAACAGCTTCCGCATCAGTTGTACTGGCCCTGTTCCCAAGAATTGCTTCCGAATAAATAAGCAACAATTCGGCAAAACGAAGAATATAAGTATTGTTGCCGGCAGACATAGTATGAACCTGTCCGTCATTATCTTCCGGACCACCAACCACGTATTTTTTAATGTTCGCTCCTTCTCCGGTATGCACATACCCTCCTTCGGAAGACATGATTTCCGGGAAGGTGTCATTCGGCATCATATAAGTGGCTTTACGACGGATCTGATCTGATGCAGTGAACATCTCAGCCAGTCCCTTGGTCGCTGTGACCGAACCTCCCCAGCCATCCTCACAACCCGTAACATCACTGCTCACTGCAAAATATGCCTGGAATGAATTTCCGTCTCCATAATTGTTGGCAATCCACTGCCAGGCAAATATGGATTCTATGTTGTTGTCATTTTTTGTAAGAAACAAGTCGGGATAATTCTCCATAAGGTCATAAGGGCCATTTTGAATAACATCCCCTGCATAATAAATTACACTGTCGAGCATTGCCTCATCACGGGTCCCTTCTGTTGAATTAAATCCTGAAAAGGTAAGGTATACCTTTGCAAGTAAAGCTTTCGCCGTCCAGGAAGTCACCCTGCCGGGTTCAGGGTCTGAATCAGGCAAATTACTGATTGCAAAGTTCAGATCATTGATGATGTATTGATAGACATCTTCCGCCCTGTTCAGAGGAACAATATAATCGTCTTTCAATGCAATATTATCCGTGATTATCGGAACATCTCCCCACAATCGTGCCAGGTAAAAATATGCCAGGGCTCGCATGAAGCGAGCTTCTGAAATCACCTGTAATTTCTGTTCCTCAGGAATAGATGGTGAAGACTTTTCCATAATATTCACAATGTGTATGTTTGCATGACCAACAACCCGGTACAATGAAGCCCAGCCGGTGGCAATGGTATTGTTCAGACTGGTGTAAGTGAAATACACAAATTCTTCATAAGACCAGGGATTGATCATGTTTCCTCCCAGGCAATCGCCAAAACTGAATGATCCCTTGTCGTTGTATTCAAACCATACGGTACTGTACATGGGAGCAACGGCTGCTCTTAATTCGTCATAGTTGTTGTAATAGGTATCAATTGTCAGGGCATCTATGGGTTCCCTGTCAAGAAAATCTTTGCTGCACGAAAATATAGTTAGGATAATAAAAGCAAAGATTGTTTTGTTTTTTATCGTATGTAATTTCATCATTTTACGAATTAACAATTAAAAATTCAGGTTTACACCAAATTGATAGACTCTCGGAGAGGGATAGCGTCCCTGATCAACTCCTGATTTCAGAACATTCTGGCGTTGTGCACCAATTTCCGGATCATACCCTGTATACTTTGTGAACGTATAAAGATTCTGAATGTTAACATAGATCCTTACCCTTTCTATTTTTACTGCATTTGTCCATTTCCTGGGGAATGTATAACCCAGGACAAATGATTTTATTCGTATGTATGATCCATCCTCAACATATCTGTCCGAAATACGGTTATTTACGTTGGGATCGGAGGTTACAATCCGCGGAACAGTTGTTCCCGGATTTGTTACATACTGGTTATATATATCATCCGGATCACCATCCGGATCAATAAGGCCTATCCTGGCATAATCCTTTACCGAGGATAACATTCCGCTGCGCGACATGGGATCTTCATTGGTTCTTTTCAATTCATTGAAGATCTTATTGCCATAAGTACCATTAATGTATATTGTCAGATCAAAATTTTTATACTCAAATGTATTATTAAATCCAAAGCTGAATTTTGGATTCGGATTTCCCATATAGGTGCGGTCGCCTGCATCAATGCTGTCATTTCCATCCAGGTTCAGATACCGGATATCCCCTACCCAAACCGAAACCCCTGCTTCAGTGCCTACTTCTGCTCCGGCAGTATGTGTACCGCTATACAGTTCATCAGCATTCGCGTATAGCCCGTCTGTAATGTATCCGTAAAATTGTCCCACCGGCTGACCAACGGCAGTTCTTGTTATGGTTTGGACATCAATTGACTGGTCAATATAGCTCCCGCTTGTAACCAGTTTTGTGATTTTATTCCTGTTCACGGAAATGGTAATCCCTGATTTCCAGAAAAATTCACCTGCCATGTTTATTGTATTCAATGTGAATTCAATGCCCTTATTTTCCAAGCTGCCAACATTTACAGCAGGGGGTTCAATATATGCCACAGACCAGTCAAGGTCCGTTGCCGTATAAAGAGGCATTGGTAAAACCAATAAAAGGTTATCGGTCTTTTTCAGGTATGCATCGGTAATAAATTCTACACGGTTTTGAAACATCGCCAGATCGAGACCCACATTGTATGATTTTTGCGATTCCCACTGCACATCCGGATTTGGCAGATTTGCAATTAAAAACCCTGAACCATACTGAGTTGCCCAATTGCCCATCGTTGATCCATAGGCATAGGATGGAATATTCTGACCGCCAACTTCTCCATAGCCAAGACGTAATTTCAGATTACTGATCTGAGAGACATCCTGTAAGAATTTTTCATTGGATATTTTCCATGCCAGTGCAAAGGACGGAAAGAATCCCCAGCGATTTTCCGGACTGAACCTGGAAGAACCATCAGCACGAAAAGTAGCTGTGAGCAGATACCGGTCATCATATGAATAATTCAAACGACCAAAATACGATTCCAGTGCCCAGTCACTTTTCTGGCTATAGGCATTGCTGCTTAAAATATCGCCCGCATTGACTTCATGGATCGTATTTGTCAAAAAACCCTGTCTGCGTGCCTCCACACTTTCCCAGATTCCGGCCTGTGCCTCATGTCCAAGCATCACTTCGAGATGATGACGCTCAAAAAGGGATTTGTTATACGTCAGATAGTTTTTAAGTATCCAGTCGAAATTGTTTTCTGCAATACGGGACGATTCGGTTTCCGGATTTTTGACCTTACCATATTCATAGGAAGGTTCAAACCTGTATTTGTTCAGGTACGAAATATTTGTTCCAAATTCCGAGCGTAAGGTAAAATCCTTTAAAAAGTATATGTCAGCATACAGATTGGAAAGCAGTTGTGTTCTTTTTCGTGCATTTTCAGTATCAAGAGCACGTGCAACAGGATTGGACACTCCAAATACATCATCGGGGCCTGCCCATGAGCCATCAGGATTTTTAACCGGAATATCCGGGGACTGATGAATAGCTTCACTTAACAGATCGTACTCGTTGATCGTGATTCGTTCATCCGTACGGCTTACACTTAAATTCACACCCAGTTTTAACCATTTGCGTGTGTTGTTATCAATATTCAGACGTACACCATAGCGCTTAAAGTATGATCCTATAGCTATACCATCCTGATCAAGGTAGGAGCCTGACAATGCAAAGGTTGTTTTTTCGTTACCCCCCGTTAAGGCTAAATTATGACTCTGCTGAGGAGCAACCTGAAACATTTCCTCCTGCCAGTTTGTCCCTTCACCAAGCACTGATGGATCGGCAAATTCAGGTTTTGAACCAAAGCCGATAATTTCCTCCCGTTCATTCAGAAAGGTAGCATATTCCTGCAGGTCCAATACGTTCACATACTTTGGCAACTGTTGTATTCCAAACGAACCATCGTAGGAAATCTGAGTTTCTCCCTGCTGACCCCGGTTTGTTGTGATTAATACTACCCCGTTCGCTGCCCTGGAACCGTAAATTGCTGTTGCAGATGCATCTTTTAAAACTTCCATCGAACTGATATCGTTTGGATTGATGATTGCCAATGCATTTGTGTTATCCCCTGTGTACCCGCTGATGGGAATCCCGTCAATCACATACAGGGGTTCATTATTTTCGTTTAATGTATTGATCCCCCTGATTTGAACAGTCACTCCTCCGCCGGGTTGTCCGGAATTCTGAGTTACCAGTACACCGGCAGCACGACCTTGCAAAGCCTGATCAAGCGAAGTAGAAGCCGAACTCTTAATATCTTCTGAAGAAACCGAAACCACTGCTCCCGTGAGATCACTTCGTTTCATGGTACCGTAACCCACTTTCACCACTTCATCAAGCTGTGTTACATCCTCCTTAAGGTTTATGTTGAAGTTCGTTTCGTCACCAACAACAATTTCCTGGCTGAGATACCCTATGAAAGATATCTGTATCACTACTCCCTGCTCAACCTCAAGACTAAATTTACCATCTAGATCAGTTATTGTACCGATAGTAGTTCCTTTAACAATTATATTGGCACCGGGAGCAGGATTTCTGTCGTGATCCGTTGTAACAATACCGGTAATTGTGAGTTCTCCCTCTTGTGCAGATGCCACCACTGATAAAAATGTGGTGAGCACTGTAAAATTCAGAAGAAAGACAATGAGCGGAGTGCTAATTTTCCTCTCATAGTATAAGGGCCTGTTTCCAGTGAATCCCCTCTTTTTAATCCATTTTCTCATATTCTATTTTCATGTTTTATTGTTCGTTAGGGTTATTATTACCTGATATTTACTATCAGTATGTGAGAATCGTATTCCCTTTGAATTTAACCGTTTATTCCCGGGAAATGATTAAGTGTCAGACAATTGATTATTAATACTATCATGATTTTATTACTTCAGTTTGATAGTTTGTTGTTCGCCATTATATTTTATTTTTATCTGTGTATTTATTTCAGGATCAAATCCGAAATTTGAGTCTTTATTCATCGTAATAATGGAAATAGCCTTTTCAGAAACCATACCTTCAAATGTTCCTTCCCGATTTCCGATCTTCAATGTTTTGCTTTCTTCATCATATTTGAAAGGTATTAAGGAACAGGCTCCTTTCTCGTAGTTGTAATTCACATTTTCATCTTCGTATAATGCAAAGTCGTTGTTTCTTCCTTCAAAAACGAAAAGTTTGATTTCTTTTCCATCATCCATGCCTGTGTATTCAATTTCAGGCCCGACCGGAATGATGGCTCCCTCCCTGATAAAAAGAGGTATTCTTTCATAAGGAGCGCTTGCATTGATTGTTTGTCCTCCTGTATAATATTTCCCGGAGTAAAAATCATACCATCCGGTTCCTTCAGGCAGGTATACTTCTCGTTCTCGTGCTTTGTATTCATACACAGGACAAACCATTATCGAAGGCCCAAATAGATATTGATCGCCAATATTGTATACATTCTTATCGTGAGTAAAATCCATCACCAGGGCGCGCATGATCGTATAATCCTTATGGTATGCATTCCCTGCCAGCGTATAGATGTACGGCATGAGTCGATACCTCAGCGTATTGTAATATACCATGGATTTGTATGCCGGATGGTTCTCCGGTGCCATGTTAAAAACCTCTCTGAACGGGTACTGACCATGCACTCTGAATAGCGGACTGAATGCTCCAAACTGATACCATCGTGTATTCAATTCTCTCCATTCATTGAGATCTTTCCCTTCCGGATGATAGTAACGATCTTCATGAGTATATCCACCAATATCATGTGTCCAGTATGGTATACCCGACAATGAAAAATTCAGTCCGGCAGAAATTTGAGCTTTCAGATCGTACCACCGGCTGGCTAAATCCCCGCTCCAGGTTACTGATGCATATCTTTGCTGACCTGCATATGCCGAGCGGGTCAGAATGAATACCCTTTTGTCAGGATCAATTCCTCTCTGACCTTCATAAACCGCCTGAGAATTTACCAGAGAAAATGCATTGAAATACTTTTCTGACGGACCTGCGTATACAGGCGACATTAGCTTTTTCCTTGCTTCGATTGATGAATTTGAAAGAATATCTGGTTCTGTGGCATCCATCCACCACGCATCGAAGCCTTTACTGTACAATTTCTCATTCATTTTACTCCAGAAATAATCCCTTGCTTCAGGATTAAAGGGATCATAAAATGAAGAAACATAACCAACCCAGTCTTTTTGTTGATTTTTTACATTTTCTGTATACACCCATCCTCTTTCATTCATATACTTATAATTCTCTGTTCCCACGTATAATTTTGGCCATACAGAGATCATGATCTTCGTATTGAATTGATTATGCAATTCATCGACCATACCTTCGGGATCGGGAAAGCGTGATGAATCAAAATCGTGATCTCCCCATTTGTTTTCCGGCCACCAAAACCAATCCTGAACAATATTATCGATGGGAATATGTCTTGCCCGAAATTCTTTTACGACATCAATCAGTTCCTGTTGAGTTCTATATCGATCTCGACTCTGCCAGAATCCCATTGCCCATTTTGATAGGATGGGAGCCTTCCCAGTAAGCTGGCGGTATCCTGAAATTACTTCATCCGGATTATCACCGTGAATAAAATAATAATCGATCTGATCGGCCACTTCTGACCATAATGACAACCTGTTTTGCTCTTCCTCTGCAACAGGTTTTTTATACTTGACTGCTACATAACACTCATCTCTTTCAGGGATCCATTCTATTCTGACAGGATACTTTTTACCTTCCACCATATTCAGTTCCACAATTCGTGACCAGGGATTCCAGTTCTGTCTCCAATTGTCCATTACCAGTTCATTGTTAAACCACATTTTAAAGTATCCTGCCGAATACAACATAAATTTGTGAACTCCCGAAACATCAGACCCAATCGTACCTGACCAGATTACTTTCCCTTTCTCAAGAGGGAATTGCTGTGGTATTTTTGAAAGATCTTCCAGATACTGGTAATCTATTTTATTCTCCAATTGCTCAATAAAAATTGAATTTTTATCGTCTAGCGCTATATATTTTGCTGTCAAACCACCTTTTTTACCATCTTCAGAAACCAATTGCAATGATGCGATATCTTCATAATTCCTTGGATCACCAAATTTTGTAAGTGAATAATTGTCCCATAAAATTCCATATCCTTTGCTTGAAACCAAAAATGGAACTGAAGCTACTATATTATGCTGGTACAATTCAACATCTTTCCCTTTGTAATTCATGTAATTATGCTGATGCTGGCCCAATCCGTAAAATGCCTCATCATCAGGGGATTCAAAAATCTGTTGAATAGTATAATATTCATTCCCCTGAATTTCGACAGGTTGAAAAGATTTCCCTCCTCCGGTATTTTCTTCCAGCAGATCATTGCCGCTATTGTCTAAAAACTTAATCTCACCTGTTTCAAGTGATATTTTCACAAGCAATGATGATGTAGTCATGAAAAGATTACCATCTTGTTCTTTAAGATCCCATTTTACTTTTAAATTAGGTTTGTTAATAACCATGAGACTTTTATCTGCAGAGAACTGTTCAGAAGGACTTGCAATCACATGTATTATATTCTCTGAAAAAACCTCCAGTTTAATCTTTTTTGTTGCCAAAGAATCATGCAGAGTGATAAGTACTCCGTCATCAAATTCTTTATACTGTTTTAAACTGCAGGAAATCATAAATAATGAAATCATTGCAGACAGGAAAAAAATTCTTTTCATAGTAATAGTGTATTATTTCTTCATTTAAAATGATCATTATTCTTATATTATTGGTCAGAGACAGGTTAGTTTATATATAGATCAGGATCAACAGAATGCCAATAGCAATAAAAAGATACAAAATGATTTCAAATAGTACCAACAATCGAATCGTTGTTTTTGATCTTTTATTCAACCATTTTGAAAAAATGCTTCCACTCATAATTCACCGGAGCTGTTCGGGCAGATATTTCTTGCCTATACAAATAAATTGTATTTCTTGTGATACGATGAGATATAAATGTAAATAAGTAAAGTATAATTTGTTAATCAGGCAGGAACTAACAATAGAGGAAAAGAAACAATTGCTCAGGTTTTTTTCCCTGAATTTGCATATTGGGATGGGAGGATCCCAAATTCAGATTTGAAATACCTTGAAAAATAACGAGGATCGTTAAATCCAACTTCATACGCTACTTCCGATACTGTTAACTGGCTTTTCTCCAAATACTGAGCAGCACGTTTGAGTCTCATAATCCGAATAAATTCAATAGGCGTTTTGCCTGTAAGGGCGGTCAACTTTTTGTAAAGATGTACACGACTCATGCCAAGTTCTCTGCTAAGTTTCTCGACAGAAAATTCAGGATTGGACATGTTTTTTTCAACCTCCTCCAAAGCTTTTTTTATCAATTTCTCATCAAGCGATGTAATGCCTATCTCACCGGGCTCTATTTTAAAATGTTTCTGAAAGGAGTTCTTTATGCGCTCACGCTGCAGAATCAGGTTTTTCATCCTCGATTCAAGGATCTCAAAACTAAAAGGTTTTGTAATATATTCATCGGCTCCGGTTTCGTATCCTTCAGTACGCTTTTGTTCGGACATTCTAGCCGTCAATAATATAACAGGAATGTGTGAGGTCGTAATTTCATTCTTTAACTGCTGACAGAGTTCCAATCCATCCATTTCAGGCATCATTATATCGCTTACAATCAGGTCAGGCAAATTTGCGATAGCCTGCTTCAATCCTTCTTTTCCATTTGCAGCTTCAATAATCGAATACTTATTGCTCAGATTGTCCTTCAGATAAAATCTGAAATCATCATTGTCTTCCACAAGAAGAACAAGGGCTTTATTCGATTTGCCCGATGATTGCGTCTCTTCTTCGTATTTCAAATGTTCATCAAGCTTTTCATAGGATGCATGAGTATGTGAAGATTCCCCCGCAGGATCACTTAGAATTGGCAGGACAATTTTAAAAGTACTCCCTTCTCCCGGTTCGCTTTCCACATATATTTTCCCTTTATGCAACTGAACGAATTCTTTTGTTAATGAAAGTCCGATGCCACTTCCATAATTTACCAGACTGCCATCTTCTTCGCTCTGAAAAAAGCGATCAAAAATCTTATCAATTTTACTTTTCCTGATCCCAATTCCGGTATCTTTTACTTGTATTGTTATGTTTCCTTTATCAGATTGTCCGGGTTCCTTCGGATTCAAATTGTTCTCAATGCCAAGATCTATTTCAACATGACCACCTTCAGGTGTAAACTTAAATGCATTGGATAATAGATTGAATATGATCTTTTCCAGTTTATCCTTATCAAAATATGTGTAGAATTCTTCGCATGTTGAGTTAAACTCAAATTTTATGTTTTTCTTTTCAGAAAGATCATTGAAGGACTGGAAAATTTCATTTATGAATTCAACAATATTACCATACGAAGGTTTTAAATTTATTTTCTGAACTTCCATGCGTCTGAAATCCAGCAATTGATTGACAAGGTTCAACAAACGCTTTGCATTTCTATGGATCATCTGTAATTGAGGGTGCTGATCATTTTTACTGCCTTGTTTGAGCATTTTTTCCAAAGGAGTAATAATAAGTGAAAGGGGTGTGCGAAATTCATGACTCACATTTGTAAAAAATCGTATTTTTAATAAATCCAGTTCATGACGGCGTTGAGATTCTTTCTTTTCCTGTTCATTTTTAAACTTAATTCTTTCTCTGACAAGTACCAGTTTTCTCAAGGTAAATAAAGCTCCCAAAAGCAGTAATATATAAAACAGAATGGCGGCTTTTGTTTTCCAGAAAGGAGGGAGGACAATAATTTTCAAAGCTGTGCCGGCATTATTCCAGACTCCGTCGTTATTAGATGCTCTGACAAAAAAAGTATATTCCCCGGGATCGAGGTTGGTATAAGTAGCCTTTCGGTTAAAGCTATTGGTTTTCATCCAAATTTTATTAAAACCTTCAAGCATATAGGCATACTCATTCTCTTCCGGATGTATATAATTCAAAGCCGCAAATTCAATCGTTATTACATTTTCAAAATGCTTTAACGAAACCTCCCTTGTTGTTGACAATGATTGATCGAAAATTACACGACCATTTACCTTTTCTCCGATCTCAATATTTTTATTTAATATTTGAAAATTTGTAAATACTACCACCGGAGGAACGTTGTTACGGGTGAGTTTTTCAGGATGAAACATATTAAACCCATCAGGTCCTCCGAAGATCAATTCACCTTTTCTTGTTTTCAGAGCAGCGCTGAAATTAAATTCTTTCCCCTGTAATCCGTCCGATTCACTGTAGTTGATAATGTCATATTTACATCTACCAGTGAGGCTGTCATAATTCACTTTCAGGTTTGAAATGCCATTCCCTGTTCCCATCCAGATATTTCCTGAATTATCTTCCGCCAGGCTAAGGATATTATTGTCGGGCAGGCCATCTTCCATTGAAAACCTGACAAAAGTTTTTGTTTTCGTATTGAAAACATTCAAGCCTCCTGGAGTAGCAATCCAGATATCACCGCGCTTATCTTCCAGCAATTCTACTACGGAATTACTGCTAAGACTGCTGGTATCTGAAGGATCATTATAATAATGAATGAATCTGTTTGCACGGGTATCGTAAAAATCAATCCCATGAGCAGTTCCCAACCATATATTGCCATTCCTGTCTTCAATGATTGAAAGAATAAAACCGGAATGTACAGAATTAGGTTCACCGTCTCTGTAATGATAAAAAGTGCCTTCCTCTTTATGTAATAAATCCAATCCTGCTCCTAAAGTGCCAATCCAAATATTGTTTTTTGAATCCTCAATAAGATCCCAGATCAGATCATTTGCAATGCTACGGGGATTCTCAGAATTATGCCTGTAATGAATGAAATCCGGAGGAATGTATTGATTCAATCCACCATAAAAAGTACCAAGCCAAAGAGTGTGTTGACTATCGTATAACATGCTAACAATGACATCGTTGCTAAGAGACCTGGGATTTTCAGGATTGTGTTTGAATTGTGAAAATGTATTTTCCCCCCGATCATAATAAATCAAGCCTTCTCCGTTGGTGCCTATCCACAAATTGCCTTTTTCGTCTTCCTGAAAACAGTTTATATCATTGTACGGTAGACTATTCGGAGCATTTGGTTTATGTCGGAATAAAGCAAATTTGAACAGATTTTTATGATAATAGCATACTCCTTTTTTAAATGTGCCAACCCAGACAATGCCTTCATTATCGTTAAAGAGTGCAGTAATACTGTTCTGACTTATGCTTCTGATATCATCAGGATCATTCAGAATAACCTGTACAGAAAAATTTTTCTTGTCAATAAGATTAATTCCTCCATGATCTGTTCCAATCCATATAGTCCCTTTATTATCCTGAAGGATAGCATTGACAATATCATTACTGATAGAATGCTTTGCGGATTTTTGGAGAAAATGAATAAATTTCATCTTCTTACAATCAAAAAAGAAGGCTCCATCGGCACTACTGGTAGAATAAATCCATAAATCATCATCCTTATCAATAAATAATCTTAAATCTGTCCATTCAGAATAGTCTTCATACAGGTACTCGGACCGGTAAACAACATCATGGGTATTATGATCAATTTTTTCCAGGATTCCATGACTCCCAATCATCCAAATATCGCTCTTTGAATCACTTGCGATGGATGTAATTTCATCAGCCTGAATACTTCTTTCATTGCCCGGAATGTGCTTGAAATATAGGATTGAATCTGATAGAGGAGAATACATAAATAGTAACGATTGGTCACTGATAAACCAAATGTTCCCATCCTTGTCTTTTTGTACATTCGTAATCTTTTCAACAGGAATACCTGCATCCTTGTGAAAAATTTCACTTTCCTGTGAGAACCTTTCCGTAACAGGATCATATACGTTGAAAGATTCATTTAAAATGACCCAAATTTTACCAAAATTATCTTCGAATAACCCGGCAATCCTGTTATCCGTCAAAGAAAACGAATCAGAGGGAGTATTTTTAAAGATTTTAAATGAGTACCCATCGTATCGATTCAGCCCGGAATTTGTGCCAAACCACATAAATCCTTTGCTGTCTTTCAGAATACAATGGATTTGATTGTTGGATAATCCGTGATTGATATCAATTCTTGTAAAAAAATAAGATCCCGTTTCGGCATTCGCCAACAGACAGCTTATCAAAACAAACAACAGAATGGTCGTTCTCAGTACTATCTTCACCTTATCAAACACTGTTATGCTAATGCTAAATAGAATATTAAAAAAAATATATACTTCAAAGATATTGATTTAAAAAGAAATGGATTCCCCGATTTCACAATGGAAATAAATCAGACTCTACCTGTTCTATACTTTTTTTGCCGCTGAAAATAAATAAATGTAAACAGAAAAATAACCAGGACAAAAACATTGAAATAATTCATAACACCTATCATTCCCACATAATCTTTAAGAATGCCAATGATCAAATTTCCCGCCATATGCCCTATGCCAAAGTAAAGACCCCATAGAAGCGATTGTGCTGTTGCATTTCTTCCGTCAGGCAATTGTTTGTGAATATAATCTACAGCACCAACCAGGAAAAAAGATAAGGTAATTCCCTGTAAAGCCCCTGTTATTAAAGCAAGTGTAATATCAGGAATTATTCCATAAATGAATAAGCGAACAATCATAAAGAACATTGCAATCAGTATTACCCGTTGCGCACCAAATTTCCGTAATAGGATATTTCCGATAATAAAAAAAGGCAATTCACTAACTGATTGAATTGCATAAGCTGTTCCAATAATGAAATTCCCGGCTTCCAATTCAGCAAAATATAAATTAATGTATGCATTTATAGGTGAACAGGCTATACCATAAAAAAACAAGATGCCAAGAAAAACTAATAAAGCATGATTCCTTGAAAGTTCTTTGATGCTTATCGGTTGAAAGTGCGGACGATAAATGTTTTTGCGCTTTCCCGGAATACTGAAAAAGAATATGCTTAGAAGAAACAATCCCGCTGATACAGGAAATATTAGTTTCAATTGAAGATGCACAAACACAATACCGGCAAGAATTGAGGCCAAACCCCAGCCAAAGGAGCCCCAAAGCCGCAAGTTTCCGTAATTGTATTTGGGATTAACTTTTGTATATTCCACAGCCAGCGCATCTGTCAGAGGAGCAATCGGATGAATAAAAAAAGTCAGAAAGAGAATATAGAATAATAACCACCAGAAATTGAGTACATTACCAAGAATTGCTATCAAAATTGCACTGACAAATACAGCCAGTCTTAAAGTTGGCCTGATTCCCCTTTTGTCTGCAACCACACCCCATAAAGGAACAATGAATACAACCATTGCCTGAATTAAAGCATTTATTACACCTATCTGTGCCCCTGTAAAGTCATTCTCATCGAGATACACATTATAATAAACTTTCCAAATTGCAAAACCCATATACAATAAAATGTAAATGGCCTTTACTCTGAATCCGGTCATTTTATCTCCCTGGTAATTGATTGTATATCAATGAATGCAAAGGTATAATTATTTTAAAGGATGCAATTTTATCAGATTGATTATTAATATCATTCATACTATAAGTTTAAAACAGGAATTGTTGTTTTTTACATAAAAGTGTTTTAATATTATTTGAAGAAAATGATTATTGATTGCTATGCAACAAATCTATATGAAGTGGCAACCGGCCTTTAACCTGGGTATTCCGGAAATTGATAACCAACACAAAAGAATTATTGATCTCATCAATGCTTTGAACAAGGCATTTGTGAATAATGTGACAAATGATAAAATCGGTGAAATATTGGATGATATGTCGGAATATGCTAACCAGCATTTTAAAACAGAGGAAAAGTATTTTGAAAAATCAAATTTCCCGTTAATGAAGGAACACAAAGCCCAGCATGAATATTTCAAAACCAGGGTGAAAGACTTCAAGGATCATTTCTATAAAGGGAAACCTATCACATTCAGACTAATGAAATTCCTTCACTCCTGGTGGACAAATCATATACTTGATTCCGACAGAGAGTATGTGGAAATTGTGAAATCGAATATATTGTGAATTGCAGGATTTCTTAAAACTGAGTTGCTATGAATCGATTGTTAATGAATCATCACTCTTTACAATATTTGTTTTCTTTTCCAGAATATAACGAAGCACCAGATCATTTTTAGGCAAATAAGCTCCGGCAAAATGAATGTAAACGGTTTTTGAATCTTTCAGAATCAGCTTTAAATAAAATGAATTGTACAATGCTTTGTATATTTCATAATCAACAATAGAATGATAGTTGACAATGACATCCCTTTTTAGAAAATTGAAAGGTGAACTGACAATGAAGTAGGAAGAATAAAATACAAATATTTTGGAATTCATAAGAGAAACCATGTACACCAGTATTCCCCCCAATAGGTAAAGGATTATTTCTTCGAATAAACTCTCACTCTTCGTATTTAAGTACAAGAAAACGAGAACGATATATACAATAAAAAGAGAAAATCTGAAAACTGATATATTCGTTCTGAAACCTTTTTTAAGATCAATCAAATGATTGATCTCTGAAGCATTATTCTTTCTCAGGAGTTGATTTGTTTTATTTAGTGAAGCCAATAGGATTTCACCAATGAAAATTAGAATTTCAAAAAGAAGTATTACTACTACCCAGAAATAATTTGCCATAGAAAACAGAATAATTTTACTTCAATATCAATATTTCAAAGACATTTTCTATGCCAAAAAATGACATTCTCTAAAAAAACTGTTGAATGTCATTCTTTTATTGTAAAGATCTTATGTCTGCTCCAGTTAGCCCAGTAGTTTAATGCAGCATTTCTTACCAATTCCCAGTAAATATCGCTTGAAAGTCCGTATATCAGATTGTATTCTCTGATTTCACGTTCAATTCTTTTCCTGTATTGTTCTTTCAGACTGATTTTAATTTTTCTGTCCATATAGATAAATTCTGCTTCAGGAAGATTGAGTGTATCCGAGGCAACTTCTATCAGCCCATGGCCAAGAGTTGCTCCCGTACTCATCTGAAGTCCGTCATTCATGCAACTAAAAGGAGGAGTGGTGCCGGCATAAGATACAATCTTTAATTCATCAATACCTGCACCGAAATATTCTTTAGCCCTAATCCCCATTTTTGTTCCAATTGTGGCATACACGCCCACATGTCTGTGCATTTCATTCGTCATTACACCGGCAATCCATTCTTCTATTCCGTATTTCTCTATAGTGGAGTACATAATCCTCTGTATATCTGATTGATAATAAGAAGAATCCAAAGGAAAACTATTCAAAACCTGATTCTGATCGCCGGAATAGCCTTTGACCAGTGCCAGTATATTTTCTTCAATATTATTTCGATCTTCGGGCGGAAGAGCAATATAAATCAAATCTGGCAATGTATCTGCTATGAACAGCTTATTATCATGTAGATAAAGTGCAATATGTTCATCGTAAAAAGAATTGGCATAAGGAGTATGAATTGAAGTCAGGCTTTGGTATATTTTATTTGAGTAAGGATTCCCCAATTGTTGAATTTTGTCCGTAATATATGGCTCATAATGAAAAACAGAATCGCTTCCGTTAACAATGTTTAATCTTAACTGAGTCTCTTCAGTGATATATCTGAAAGCATCTTGGTCAATAGAATAGTTGAAATTATCTTCATTCATAAGGTATTCACTGCTCCATAAAACAGTCTGTATTTGCTCCCGAAAGATCTTCGAGTTTTTATATAATCCGGCAACTGTATTTAAGCTTCCAAGGCAAATGTATTCAACAGGTTCAATGGTATGTTTGAGAATGTATTCAATTGCTTCTTTTGCTGTCCTTATATTAGCTGTTGAATCCGGCAGACCTCCCCATTCAAATTTGAGTGCTGAAGAACAGTTTTTTGCTGTTGTTTCTTCATTGTTACTCACTCCGGTATATATTCCTTCATGATGCAGATCAGACAATAACGCGCTTAATTTGAGATAACCGATTTGCGCATTCAGAACACCATTAGAAGTAACTATACCTAATACGCTTATATCCGGCGCAGATAGTAACATACAAATTGTTCTGAAATCATCAAAGCCACAATCGGTATCAATAATGATACGATGTTTCGGTTTCCAGGGATGAGCTATTGTATAAATTTCCGTAAGAAAAAGAAATACTATTATAAAACAGTTTTTCATTAATCGTTTGCTTATTTGGCAGGTCATTCTCTCTTTTGCTTATGATCAGAAATGTAAATTTACACCAATAAAAGCTTTAATGCCATGCATTGTATAAGCAATCCATATTCATTTCATAATTTTAAAATGTATTCTTACGTGTTATTATTTCATATATCCTGTTGCTTAAATAAAAAGTACCTCATATTACCAGTATTCATCAGTGCTGAATATACTGTTTTATATGGAGGTTACTGAAGTTTCAATCTCTGTTGATCATAATTGTTTATAATTATATCAGTTCATCTGTGTATCTCTATCAAAAAATTAGCACATTGTTTCGTATTTTTAAGTATAAATTAATAAAGGACTTCATTGAATATCAGTTAGATTGATTAATAATTGTACAATTTCATAGTACAAAATCCAAACTATCGTATAACGATACTAAGGTCAAATACAACACAATGAGAAAAACAACCGGAATACTTTTGTTTTTATTATTCATAGGCAATTCTCTGTATTCTCAACTCCATCAATCGTATGATAATAATACAGGGGACTGGTCAGACCCGGGAACCTGGGAAGTAGGAACAGGTATACTCGTTCCCGGAGATCAGATTGATATTTATGGCTATGTAACCTTAAACGGAGACCTGAACCTTGATGATGGTAAATATATGGATGTGTATGATACATTGGTTGTTACAGGTAATCTAACGATGTTCTGCAATATCCTGCCTCCATGGTCGACACTTACAGTTCATGAAGATGGTCTTTTAATCATACTGGGTGATATGACAGGAACCCACAGTTTTACATATGTGGACGGAGTTTTAATTGTTGTCGGGGAAGTTGATCTTGATAATCTGATATTGCCTCCTATTGGAGTCGGCGGACATGCTTATTTCTTCGATGATGATCCGGAAATAGATCCATTTCCTCCTCCCAATATTGAAGATGAAGACGATATTCCACCCGGTCTGGATGATTTCCTGGATGACGTGCAATGCATAACTACCGATACAGAGGATCCTGTTCTTAATCTTCCTGCAATTGGTCCTTTTCAATGCAATTCAGATGTACCGGCAACTTATTCGGATTATGCATCTCTAGTGGCTGCAGGTGGATCGGCTACAGACAATTGCGGTATTGATGAACCCACTTTTTCACATATCAGTGATGTATCTGATGGCAATACCTGTCCCGAAGTCATTACACGTACCTATTCTATTGATGATATTGCAGGAAATACAGGAAATGCAAATCAAATTATTACCATAGACGATTCCACCCCACCTGCCATAGGCGGAGCGATAGCCCCGAGTACGGTGGAAGGTTGTGCAGCGGCAGATGCTCCTGCTGCAGTTACAACGGTTGCCGCTCTCGAAGCCCTCGGATTAACCATCAGCGACAACTGTACTCCCGACGCAAGCCTGGTGGTAACCAGCAGCGATGCCAGTGCCGGTACCTGTCCCATCGTGGTAACCAGAACCTATACCGTAACCGACGCCTGTGGTAACGCAAATACATACGACCAGACCATCAACGTGGACGATTCCACTCCACCTGCCATAGGCGGAGCGATAGCCCCGAGTACGGTGGAAGGCTGTACGGCAGCCGATGCCCCTGCTGCAGTTACAACAGTAGCCGCTCTCGAAGCCCTCGGCCTGACGATCAGCGACAACTGTACTCCCGACGCAAGCCTGGTGGTAACCAGCAGCGATGCCAGTGCCGGTACCTGTCCCATCGTGGTAACCA
>Ga0315547_1000844_pt1 | contig 26910 bp, 30 predicted proteins | sample SalMarSW160240MG_2_FD_202542 | JGI IMG/M metagenome (GOLD analysis project Ga0315547, IMG submission 202542) | Salt marsh sediment microbial communities from the Plum Island Ecosystem LTER, Massachusetts, United States - Salt Marsh Sediment SW1601-240 ...
AGAAACTATGCCTGAAAAGAAGATTGAGCTTAAGCGGCTTAGGAAATTTGCTGAGGATGCGAAGAAGGCTAAAGAAAAATACGAAAGTAAAAATTAAGGGTTAGAATTTTTCGACTTTTGTGGCTAGGTTTTCTATAGTCTCCGTGAATGGATGTTCAGGTTTCTCTTCTGAGAATATGAAGTCTCCTGCTGCTCGAAGCACATCACAGAAGCACGGAATCGTAGCTAAAATGGGAAGACTGTAGACGCTCTTGATGTACTTATCGAACTTCTTACGCTCTTCCTTAGACGACAGATAGTCTGCAATAACTTTGTTAATCAAGATTCCCATCTTCTTCTCGAAGAGGGCATAGAGCTCACGGGTCATCCGCTGACTCCCCTTAATGTCAGAGGCGTCCAAGATTGTCACAACTAAGACAATGTCGGCGGTAACAATGGCGTTGATGGAAGAATATTGAAGTCCAGGACTGGTATCTAAAATAAGGTAGTCAAGACCACTATCGTTAAGAAGAGAAGATCTGAGAGACAACAGCCTGCCTAAAGCCTTCATCTCCCACTTCCTATCCTTCGCCGTCATATCCCTGATCGCTTCGGTGGACGGATTTGCCAATACAACCAGTAACTTGCCGCCGTTACCATACTCTCTGCTCACATCGATTAAGACTTTATCGATTTCACAGATGCCGTTAAGGTAATCGTTTAACCAGTACTCTGCCTTTTGGGCTTTGAACAGGGCGTGAAGGCTTGGCGCACGAAAATCTAGGTCCATCAGACAGACTTTTTTGCCCCTTCTAGCATAAGAGGCTGCAAGGTTAACTGCAAGCGATGTCTTTCCGGTTCCGCCCTTATACGAGTGAACTGCTATAATTTTTCCCATTTCTAATCAAGCCTCCTTATTAACGAAGAAGTAAGCCTTGCGGCCTCTCCTTTCCTTTTTCACGTATCCCATTATCACTAACTGGTTCAGATAACCACTCTCCACTGCTCTTGCTCGCTTTGTTTGTTCAGCAACCTGATCGGCTGTTGCTTCTTCTAGCTTGCATAGGGTAACAGCTGTTTTTCTCAGATGGTCAGGAAGAGACAGAAGCGTCATTACGTCCAGTGCTTCAGGTAGGCTGTCTGGAATCTCCCTTTTGCCATGCTTCTGGATTTCGATCATCACATCTATTTTCTCGTTTAGCTGTTCAAGATTTTCTCTTATTTTTTCCAGTAGTTGTGTTGATTTTACCTCAAGCTTTCTGTATGCCGCCATAGTTGTGGTCCTAGATGTGTTTTCCGCATCTACACTATTGTAGCTCACATATTTATTAAATCTTACGATATATTAGTCCATATTCTCGATTTAAACAAACACCCACTAGAAACTAGAACAAAAAAGATTAACCGAACAAAAGAACAAGAAAACAAAAAAGAAGATGAAAAAAGGCGCCGCTAGTAGAGGGAAGCAGGTACTCTAGCATGACCCTCTTCGATGACCGGCAGCATAACCTTCAATTCTCTGAAGTACTTTAGAACCTTTAACCCTTTTTCTGAAACGGTGTAAACTATCCTTTTCTTGCCCACTGTCTTCTCTTCAACCAGCTCTTGCTGGATGAGAAAGTCCAAGTACTCCTTGAGGACACTGCAGTTCACGTTTGCCTTGTACATGATGTGAGTTAGCTTAAGGGGGCCTCGGTGAGCCAGAACCTTGAGGATGTCGATATACATCTCGAGTTTTGATCTTCGCATGTTAACGCCTCTGACCTATTTTTGCCCATTTTATATATATCATTTATGGATTCGAAGTAAGGTTTTTTGGGGTTTATTTTCACTAAAGAGTTGTTTTTGCTTGGATTCTCTGGAAGACCATGAGGCGATTCTGAAGAGCTGTAACCATGTCATCCGCCAGTATATATTGAAGTTCAGGGGTGAGAGTGTGAATTTCGCTAGTGAAGGCTTCCAGCATCATTTTCTGGAGTTTTTTGCGGTTTTGGGGGGAGAACGATTTTTTCATCACATTTTTCTCCTAATGGGTATTTGGCTTACTGGTTGCTATTGGTATTTAACTAACTTATGAATCTGGGATATAGATTTAGAATAATTTCTTTTTGACGATTAAAGCACACAAAGAGGCGGTTACGAATATGGGCAGAATAATCCATGATGGAAACTCTGGAATAGATTCCAAGTTTTGTTCAACTATTATTGTGTAGCTCTTTGCGTTAGATACTATGTAAAAATGGAATGTTCCTTTATGGTCATTAATATAACAAGTACCATTTTCTTTTAATTGACCAAAAGTTCCATTTTTTGGTCTTTGTGTTCCATTATCGCAAACAGTGTAAAGTGTTTTGCTCGCAACTTCATGAGTTTGAATATCTATAGTAAAAGCTGTTGGATAATCTGTTTTCGGTGTATATTGCCATCTTATTCTCCACTCAACATGGTCAATTGCAAAAGGAGGAGTATCACCAAAGATATTTCCACCACCAGTAAATCTTGCTACTTCAACCCAATTGCCTGAAGATGATTGCCCTGCTGTTTCTTGATGGAAAACACTAATGGTCCCCCTAACCCTTACCGAGCTATAGAAAGGACTTTTGGATATGGTTATCTCATAAGTATCTTCATAATCGAGATAAACCGTCTGTGAGAAATTCTTCCCTATAGCACTAAATATAATTCCATGATTGGCACTTAAAATGTCTAAGAAAACCTTGAAAGAGTCGCTACTACTTGATGATAGTTCTAATTCAATCCAATATCCCTTTGTAGCGTTGAAAGAACATAAGGAAACATTACCACCGAACATGCCCATTACATTGTTAACAACGTAATGTTCATCATTCAAAGTAACTTCACTACTGCTTTCTGATTGTACCATCTTCATTTCTGAAATAGAAACTACAGTAATAGATAGAATCAAAATTAGAATGAGAGTTGTTCTTCTCTCCCCCATAATTTGAACCTAATAAATGCCTTCATTTCAGAGAAGAAAAGCTTTTTTGTCAAGAAACCTTGACCAAACTAATCCAGTCGCTATTTCTGCTTTTGGTTAGTTAAATAAAATGAAGCATTACTTATGGATTAGTTTATGCATATTACATAGGCAAAAACCAATAGTATGAACCAGATTATTATCGCTATCAAAATTGTGAATAGTGTTTCTGGAATTCTTTTTGGAGACCTTATTGGAAACAGAAATGGGACGTTTTGTCTATATTCACTATAATCGTTCCCTGTTTCTTTTTGAAGTTTCCAATCTTCATATTTTGCTATCGCTGTATAACCTAGAACCTGAATTAACCATAAATCAGTAGTTTCTAACAAAATATTCATTGTAGGGTCTGCTCTTGCAACCATCAGGGTCAATCCAAAAGTAATGATAATTATTCCAGTAAATTGGGGATGTCTAATTTTGGAATACAAACCTGACTGGACAAGTTTATTTCTTTTATGTCGACTCCAAATAAATTGTGCTAAAGCAAGTAAGAGCACAAAGACTCCTGTGAATGTGATTATTTTCCCAATCAAAAAATCTTCGGTAAAAAACATGTATTCCATATTGAACCAAAATGCATTAGCATAATTTTTGTCAGTAAGAACAAACCAAACATATGGCAGCAAAGGAATCGACATAATTCCCATAAATATACCCATATTATATATGGTCTGCATACCAAACAAGAGACCTGCCAATAAGGCTTCGAATAGATGTCTCATTTTCTGGGAAAGACTATTCATTCTAACCACAAATAATGTTTTCTTTAATTAGATATAAGTCCATGTTATAGAACACAAAAGAAAGGTTTCAGGCAGCTCATAATTCTTAACCAAAGATTTCTATCTCAAGTAACCAAACGATTTTAATATCATCCACTATTTTGGTTAGTTAAATATACATTTACCATTCTTATGAACCGCAAATATGAACCCAAAATACACGTTTTGGAGCATCATCCCCAGAAAAGGACCTTACGTTTCTCATGAAATTGAACAAATAACTCTCCGTTTGATAACTATCGCAAACAAAGTAGCCATCAAAAACAGTGGCAGAATACTCTATGATTAAAACTTGGATATATTCGACTAGTGTTTTTCTAGTTCGTTTCGATGTTTTCTGAAGAATAAACGAACCGACTCTGTTAGATCATAGTTTTCCACTTCTTCCAAGGGAACCCATCTGGCGTCTGTCACGTCACTGGTAGGCTTCAAGGCGCCTTCTTTAGGCTGAGCAAGAAACTGCAGCAGGACATAATGGTATCGGAGACGCCCACTCTCGTCCATAGTCAGAATGTCATAGGCATCCATTGGTCTGTCTTCGACAAGCTCGACTTCTAATCCGCACTCCTCCTTCGCTTCACGCACGGCAGCATCTCTAACAGCCTCTCCCAGCTCCACCGCTCCGCCCGGAAAACTCCACTTGCCCAACGCAGGCTCAGCACCCCTCCTCACAAGAACAAGCTTGCCACACTCTACAATAACCACCCCAACACCCACAACAGGCTGACATGGATACTCACGCCTCAACCATAAGCCTCCAATATTTTCTGAACGTTTCCTTTCATAATAGTTTACCGCCAAACCCACAAAACATTCAAATAACATCATATTTGGAGACTAATAACAGCGTATTGTTGAAAACAAGCTTTTTTCTGAAACTACAGCTACCAGCTGCCTATTCATGATTGCGTGCCTGCACAATTGCTATTTTATCTGCAAACTAGGATGGCAAGTTTTTGTTTACTTGTTGTTCTGCAGTTTCTGCATATGATTCGTCTATCTCGAAGCCGATGTAGTCAACGCCCAGCCTCAAGCAAGCAACTGCCGTGTTGCCGATTCCCATGAATGGGTCTAAAACAAGCTTGGTTTTTTCTAACCCATGAAGCTTGATACACATCATTGGAAGTTTAGGCGGAAACGCAGACGGATGCGGTCTCTGTTTCTTTCGGGACCAGATTGTTTCGTATGGAATAAACCAAGTGTCCCCCCTGTCTCTGAGGTCTCGAACCGCCTTTTTCCATCTTCCAATGTTACTCTTATCCTGGTATGGCACACCTACTGCCGATTTGTCAAGTTCAACCTTTCCATCTTTGGTGAACTGGAAAACATATTCGTGGCATCTGTTTACGAAACGTTCACTGTTAACGGGTTTAAAGTGTCCCACTGCAATGTCCCCTTTGATGTTCGGGTATTTGCCAGCATCCTCCTGTGGTATGGCGATTGATTTTATCCAGTGAATAACATTCTGCAACACGAAATGCTTCCTGAACCTAAAAGCTACTTCCCAAGCAACCCACGGGTCTTTAGAGGTATACCCAATGTTCAGAAAAAAAGAACCAGCGTCACTGAGAACGCGTTTGCATTCCTCTGCTATCTCTTCCATCCACTCAAGATACTGTTCCCTGGAAACCGAGTCATCATACGAGCTATATTTTATTCCCAAATTGTATGGCGGAGACGTCACAATCACATCCACCTCCCCGTCCTCAAGGAACCGCCTCATCCCCTCAAGGCAATCCATAGCAATTATCCTGTTTTTTTCGCATCTCACCAAATCCACGTCAACCTCTAAACAACAAGCATCAACTACCCATCTCTAAACCTAAATCATCGTCCCCTCAACAAAAAATGCTTCCTCTCCATAAATGTCTTTATCACTTAATGAGGCGCCAAAAATGTTCTAAACAGGATTGCCACCAGCAAAATACTGCCGCCTAACACCAGAAAGAGAAAACCTCATAAAATGGGCATCAACACACAACCCAACAATCATATTAGGAGAATAATAATACTTCATTGTTGAAAACAGTACTTTTTTCAGAAAAACTAAGCATCAACACAAATACAACTCTTGAAACCCTCTGTGAAAAACGATTTTGGTGGGGCCGCCCGGATTTGAACCGGAGTCCCGAGAGTCCAAGTCTCAGAGCCTGGACCAAGCTAGCCGACGGCCCCTCTCTCTGCGAGAACAGAGAAATCACCAGATTCTGTAATCTAGCAAGCTTATGATGAACACCAATTTCTTAATATGTTTATCTCCTAATGACGGTCCCTCAGCAATCCAGAAACGTGATTGTCTATGAAGATTCATGTTGTCAAGAAATCTTGACCTAAAACGGACTAATTTTTTCTTTTTGATCAAGAAAACTTTACAAAAAGTCTTTTAGGCTAAAAAGACCGAGAATTACCTGTCTTTGGTGTGAGTGAGATGAATGAAAAAAAAGTTGGTGACAGAAAAGTTGCCGGTGCAATAGTATTCTGCGTTATTTTGGCAACTGCCATGGTTTCAACAATTGCATTCTACAGCTCAATTTTAAAAAACAAAGAAAACACTATCAATTCTTTGAATTCTGAGATAACTGATAAAGACGAACAGATTTCCTTGTTGACTTCTGAAAAGGATGATCTGCAAAGCCAGATTAACACCCTGAATTCCGAAAAGGACAATCTTCAAAGCCAGATTAACAACCTTACCGAAATACTTGACCTTAGAAAAACAGAAAGTTGGGTAGACGAATACTTCGATAATGTAACTGCAGGCACGTATATGTCTTGGAATAGGACAATAGATTATGCAGGATACATCAGATTTGACAAATTTGGTGGGGGTTCAACAACAGGAACAGGCGAAATCTACGCTCAGGTAATATGGTCCACAGACAACCGCGTAATTTACGACCAAAAAAAGATTTTTGGAGAAGACAAATATTTTAGATTCCCAGTCTTACCCACCTCAAACGTGGAAGTAAGAGTTGGCTATGACGACCCGTTAAACGGAACAGCAAACATAATCGTAACCATATCCTATGTCTACTAACTTTTCCCGCCCTTTCTAACTCAACTAAAAAACAGAAAAACGCCACATTACACCAGAAAGGTGAATGGTGGGGCCGGCCGGAGTTGAACCGACGACCTTTACCCGGAACAGTTCATCCCCGTCCCTACGGGTTTCTCCTCGCTCCAGAATCTCTTCATCCCAGAGTGGTCAGCAAACCCATGCATATTTCTGGAGCCCTTAACGGTTGACACCGTTTGCCGGCACGACTGTCGTCATCCCTTTCTAGCGCCCCATCAAAAGATAGAGCGTGGCTAGACTACGGCCCCTCCAACAACACTTCACAAATTCCCAATATATACGTTTCTTGACAACAAGCGAAACATTAAAGAACCAAAGGTTAAGGAAGGTAGTTGGGTTGCCGGCCATAGGGTGTGGGATCCACCTGATCCCATTCCGAACTCAGAAGTTAAACCACGCTCCGTTTCCAGTGTTAGTGTGGTCTTCGGCCACGTGAAGCCGGGAAAGCTGGCAATCCACTTAACATTTTCTAGACAAGCAGCAATCAACAACTAACTCTTCTTGCCAGCAGAGCTAAAACAAAAAATTCGAAACCACATTATTCTTGTCTTATTCAACTGAACCGATAACTGTTCTTTGCGTAACATTATTTCCTTAACCTGTTCAGAAAACATTTCTTGGAAATACTCAAAATTTATTACACACCTCGTGCTTTTGAGGAAGAGTGAATGTAAATGCTTCCCCAACTTGCAGGATTGCTACCGGGCGGAGACAATATTGTCTCGTTAATTTTTCAAGTAGTATTCACCGGTTTCTTTGTCGTTTTCATGTTTTACGGCCAGCGCATTCAGATGATGGTGATGCTTAGGGAAGTTGAAAGCCATCTGCGCCGTCTCAAGTTAATAAGAGATGATGGTCGAAAGGTAGCCATGGAGACGATAAAGGAGATAGGGAAACCCGTAGGAGATCCCACCGAGAGGATTGACCAATTTCTGGAATATATAGCCATAGCCCCTCAGAGCATGGATCCTTCTGGCATAGTTTGGAAGTTGGAGCATGTTCTTGACGTTAGAGACGTCCGCTTCAAAGATGAAGTGAAGCTCATGGCACCTGAAGCAGATGAAGCCCAACTGAACAATCTAGAGAACACCTTGGAGGCTGCCATGGCGCTAAACATGATCTACAAAGTTATTCGACACTTCTATCTCCTAGGCAAAAAAACTCTAAGCCTTTACATCATCATGCAAATTCAAATGGTTCTACCCCTCATCATGCAACAAGCAGAAGCCTACGCCCAAGCATTAAGAGCCTTCTCAGTCGGTCAACCCATCGGTGACGGCGCTGGTGCATTAGTCGCCGCCACACTAATGCAAGGATATGAAACAAGAGAAATAGCTAGGGACGTGGTTGCAGCCACAGTACCCATAGATGGTCGAACAGCCTATGTTCTTAAGGCTAAAGGTCCAGGAGGAAACGTGGGCAAGCCTGGAGACGGCATAAGACAGATCATAAAGGAGAAAAAAGGGAAGATTTCTACAATCATCATGATAGATGCGGCGCTGAAACTTGAAGGAGAAAAACCAGGGGAAATAGCTGAGGGAGTAGGCGCTGCCATCGGCGGACCAGGAGTCGAACAGTTCAAGATAGAAGATGCAATACTTAAAAACAAGATTCCTGTGAATGCAATCATTGTCAAGCAGGACATCGGAGATGCAGTTTCCCCAATGCGAAAAGAAATTTTCGACGCAGTTGACCCTGTGATCAAAAGAATAAAGCGCCTGATTCTGGAAAGAACCAAGAAGGGCGATAACGTCATAATAGCGGGAATCGGGAATACTATAGGAATTGGACAGTAGGTGAAAAAGATGACTGATAGTGTTAAGCCGGTTAGAAAGATTTCTCCTTTCCTTCTTGTGATAATACTGATAGGTTTTATTCTGTCATTGAGTGCCCTCTTTATAGCAGTGCAGTCCCTTATTGAACAAACTGACATCCTCAATTCATACTCTTTCTTGGCTATAGGTTTTTTTGGACTAGCTCTATCAGTATACATGCTGTTGCAGACGAGGGGAAAACCTATGCACGTAACCCTTGAGCTTCCAAAAGTGATAACCACGCTAGAGTGTCCAAAGTGCGATTTCAAAAACATTCGAGACTTTCAGAAAGAAGACTATATCTTCAAAGAAACAGTGCCTTGCCAGAAATGCAACGAAACGATGACGATAACCGCAATCTATCGTGAGGCTAAGAAAAAGAAATAAAGTTAACCGTTCAGGTTAGCACAACACAGCCGTCTTTCACTATCATAATAGTGTATTCTGCTTGCGCCACGAGATTTCTGCTCGCTTCAACAAAAACGGGGTAGCTTATCACAGCTTTAGACGAAAGAAGCTCAGAGAAGGCGCTTTTGTAGCGACTAGAGGACGCAAATTTACTTAGCCACCTCTCAGTGAAAGGCAGGGTCTTAAAATTGTTTTCAATGTACTTCAGAATCTGTTTAGCGTAAGGCTCCTTCAGGGACTTGTGTTTCGAGTAACGGAAGATGTAGGCTTCCCGTAAGTTCTCAACTCTGCCCGCGGCATTTGCAACTGTTACGAAGGGCTCAACGCCGTAGACTTCTCCCTCTTTTATTCTGGATGTGGAGAGGTTAAAGACGTTGGGGAGAGACTTTCCCGCGTGTATTATATATCGTCTGATCAGGTGTCCGGTCAGGTTCGAGACGGGTTTGAATCCTCGGGTCTTGATTGTTTTTTGGATTGTTGAACCGAAGCGAGTTATGGAGAGTCCGGGTCGAAGTATCTCCACAGCCTTTTCTAGAGCCTCTTCCGCCGTGTTAACCATGTCAACATATTCTGGATCGAAACAGACGCTCGCTGCTGTGTCAGCTATATAACCATCAATATGAACGCCGATGTCTACTTTAACTATGGATTTTTCAGGTATGGTCTGCTTGTCGTTTGGGGGCGACGTGTAATGTGCAGCGATCTCGTTAACAGAGACGTTGCAGGGAAAAGCTGGCTTGCCTCCCTTTTCTCTAGTTAAAGCCTCTGCCTTCTCGCAAATGTCAATGATGAGCATTCCTTCTCTAACGGTTCTCCGCATCTCTTCGCGAACTTCTCTTGCAATTTTGCAGGCGTGCTGATGTTTCTGTAAATCTTCTTCAGGGACTGCCATAGTCATGCACAAACTTCATTTAAACATGTGGAGAGTTAAAAGAGTTAAGGATGCTTAGCTCATGTTCGGAATGAATGTTTTCCTTTCGAAAACCTTTAAACAGATAAACTCTACGGTTTAGCAAAGGTGGAACAGAAGTTGGCTACTGTTGATGATCGGAAGTCTGTGCTTGACCCTTGGGGAACAACCGTGGTTGAAGACTACAATCACCTCTACGAAGAATTCGGTATACAAAAGTTCAACTCTCTTCTGCCGAATATACCTGACCCGAGCATGTACATGCGGCGAGGCGTAATCTTCGGTCACAGAGACTTTGACCGCGTTCTAGAAATGATGAAGCAGGGCGGAGACTTCGCGGTGATGAGCGGCATCAAACCCACAGGAGAATTTCATTTAGGAACTCTTATGACCGCCAAGGAGATCATCTATTTTCAGCAGCAGGGAGCCCAAGCCTTCTACGCTATCGCAGATATAGAGGCTTACGAAGACAACAGATTGCCCTTTGAAGAGACCGAAAAAATCGCTGTTGGTAATGTTGCAGATCTGCTGGCGTTAGGCTTCGACCCCAAAAAGGGTCACATTTATAGGCAGTATAAAGAGCAGCGGGTCCGAGACTTGGCGATCCATTTCGGGGCTGGCGTGACTTTAGCCACGATGAAAGCCATCTACGGTGAACGGCACATTGGTCTCTATCTTTCGGCACTTATACAGGCTGGAGACATACTTATGCCTCAACTCAAAGATTTTGGGGGACCCAAACCAACCGTGGTTCCTGTGGGAGTAGACCAAGATGCACACCTTCGTTTTACCCGAGATTTAGCTAACAAGTTTCGCCGCAAATTCAAGTTTGTTCCTCCCTCTTCTACTTACCACAAGATTCTGAAGGGGCTGGATGGTTCTCCGAAGATGTCCAAGCGAAACCCCATGAGCTACTTCACCCTGAACGAGAGCCCAAAAACTATTGGCAAAAAGATTATGAGCGCCTTCACTGGCGGAAAGGCTACTGTGGAAGAGCAGAAGAAGCTGGGGGGCGTTCCGGAGATATGTCCCATATACGAGATTGAGATGTGTCATTTCGTCGAAGACGACAAAGATGTGGTGGAAACCTACAAGTGCTGTAAAAGTGGAAGCCTCTTGTGTGGGGAACATAAGGCTTGCACAAAAAAGATTATTCTGAAGTTTGTTGAGGAGCATCAAAGAAAACGAGAGAAACTTGTTGACAAAGCACGGGAAATATTAGGGGTTAACTAGCCGAAAATTGGTCAGAAAAATCAATATCTGCTTCTTTTTTTCCTTCTCCAACGTTGAAACCTTTAAAGCCTTCTTGTCATAAAGCTAAACCAAGTTCACAATTCTATATTACAAACTAGAGTGCAAAGGAGGAGAAACAGGTGCCTGAACTTCGGGAAAATGAACAGAAAACCTTGCTTGCCCTAGAAAAGCTGAAAGGAAGAGCCCCCGTTGATCAGATAGTTAAAACTAGCGGTTTAGCTCACGCAGCAGTTATGCGAGCCGCCCTCGCCCTCACCGAAAACAAACTAACTAGAACCTATGAAAGAAAACAAACTTTGATCCTGTTGAGCGAAGAAGGGAAAAGTTATGCAGAAATAGGGCTCCCAGAGAGACGGCTCCTCAACTCCATAATCAAGCTTGGCGGCGAATCCCCGGTTAACTCTGCTGTTGAAGAAGCAGGCTTAGAAAAGAAGTTTCTATCCGTGGCGTTGGGATGGCTTAACCGAAAGGGCTGGGCGATCATAGAAAAAGGTACCCTGAAATCCTTGAAGGAGCCGCAGCTTGGAGAAGATGAAAAACTTCTGCGTCTATTATCTGAAAAGGGGTCTCTGACCGTTGAGGGGTTAAAGCAGGAAATGCAGAAGACTGTTTCTGTTCTGAAAGGTCGGAGACTCGTGGAAATCGAAGAGAATACTCTGCGAGAATTAGAATTAACGGATAATGGCTGGGAACTAGTTAAGAAGGGTATTGAAGTTGTCGGGGAAGTCAGTCAGCTAACCCCAGAGCTTATCAGAACAGGAAACTGGCGAAAGGTAAAACTTAGAAGGTTCAATGTAAAGGCTCCTGGACCTACAGTCCTTCTTGGAAAAATTCATCCGGCTCAGCAGATAATTCAGCATATCAGAGAAATTTTCTTGGAGATGGGCTTCACTGAGATTCGAGGCTCCATAGTTGAAACAGCCTTCTGGAACTTCGACGCCCTGTTCCAGCCTCAGGATCATCCAGCCAGAGATATCGTGGACACCTTCTATCTGTCTCAACCAAAAAAGGGGAAGCTGCCAGAAAAAGAGGTTGTGGAAGCGGTTGCTGCGACCCATGAGAACGGCTGGAATACTGGTTCAAGGGGTTGGGAATACTCTTGGAGCCCAGAAGAGGCTAAAAGATTGGTGCTTAGAACCCATACAACAGCTGCAACTATCCGCTACTTAGCAGAAAATAAGGAGCCGCCAGTTAAGGTCTTCTCCGTGGACAGGGTGTACCGCAACGAGAAGCTGGATTATAAGCACCTTGCGGAGTTCCATCAGATCGAAGGAATAATAATGGACAAGAAGGTGACGCTGCGAGACCTCATGGGAACGCTCAAAGATTTCTATCTGAAACTTGGATTAAAAAAAGTACAGTTTTGGCCTAGCTACTTCCCCTATACAGAGCCTTCCATGCAGTCCACAGTTTACGTTCCAGAGCTGAAAACTTGGGTTGAACTGTGTGGAATGGGCATTTTCCGCCCAGAGGTTTTGGCTCCTTTTGGGGTAAAGCATCCTGTTTTGGCTTGGGGTGGGGGCTTGGAGCGGTTGATTCTTCTTAAGCTCGGCATTGAGGATATTCGGCTATTGTATAAGAATGATTTAGGTTGGATAAGGAGGACTCCGGTATGCCAACGATAACATTGGAAAGAGACCGTTTCTCAGCTTTTGTTGGGCGAGACCTTAGCGTGGAAGAGATGGCTAAGTGGCTTCCGTGGCTGGGGACTGACACCGAAGAAGTTGGCTCGGATTACGTGAAGATCGAGTATAATCCGAATCGTGTGGATTTTTCCAGTTACGGTGGGGTGGCTAGAGCCTTTCGGGGACTAATGGGCTGGGAGACTGGCATGCCCAACTTTACGGTGAAACAGGGAAACATCGTATTGAAGGTGGACAAGAGTGTGGCTGAGGTTCGATCCTACGTTGTTTCTGCTGTTGTTCGAGGCTTAAAAATTGACTATGAAGCCATCAGGGAGCTTATGGAGATGCAGGAGGACCTTCACTGGATGGTGGGCAGGGACAGAAAAAAGGCTTCAATCGGAGTGCACAATTTGGATGCCGTTGAACCTCCCTTCTCATACATCACATGCGCTCCCAACGAAATCAAGTTCGTTCCGTTAGACAAGACAGAAGAGATGACTCCGCAGGAAGTCTTGGAAAAACATGAAAAAGGCGTAGCATACAGAAGTCATGTGGACTGGGCTTCAAGGTACCCATTAATCGTGGACAGGAAAGGGCAAGTTCTCTCCTTCCCGCCCATAATTAACGGCGAGCTGACCCGAGTGGACAATAATACGCGAAACCTTTTCATCGACGTAACCGGCACCGAACTAAACGCCATCTCAAGAAGCTTGAACGTTCTCGTCACTGCCTTAGCAGACATGGGTGGCACCATAGAAAATGTTCGTGTTGAATATCCTGACCAAGTTTTGGTTACTCCAGACCTTACTCCTCAAAAGATGAACTTACACGTAGATTATTCCAACGAACGTTTGGGTCTTAATTTTTCGGAAGCACAAACCATAGAGGCTCTGCAAAAGTCTAGACTTGACGCAAAAACGGTTGAAAAAGGAATTTTGGATGTTACGATTCCCGCCTACCGGACCGACATACTGCATGAAATTGATTTGGTTGAAGAGGTCGCCATCGGCTACGGCTTTTTCAATTTGACGCCCACGAAGCCGGCGACGGTGACAACGGGCAAAGAACATCAAGTCAATGAAGTGGCAAACGCCGTTAGGCAGATAATGGTTGGTTTAGGTTTTGTGGAAGCCTTGAATTTTGTTCTCGCCAACGAGGTTGATCACTACCAGAAGATGCGACGAAAAGCTGAGGGGCTTGTGACTTTGGCGAACCCTGTTTCTACAGAATATTCGATAATAAGGAACGACCTGTTGCCGAGTCTGATGAGGAATCTGGCGGACAACAGACACCAAGTTTTTCCTCAGCAAATGTTTGAAGTCTCTGACGTAATCATACTCGATGATGCCTCTGAAACATACACAGAACGGAGAATACATGCTGCCGCAGTTTCTTCTCATCCAACAGCCAACTTCACTGAAATCAAGTCCATTCTGGAAGCTTTGCTGATGAACCTTGGCTTGAAAAACTGGACCGTGAAAGAAACTAACCATCCAAGTTTCTTAGCGGGAAGAGCAGCCGCAGTATCATTCAAGGGCACGGAACTTGGTGTTGTTGGAGAAATTCACCCTGAAGTTCTGAACAACTTTGAACTGGAAAACCCGACAGGCGCCTTCGAAATAGACCTCCAAAAAATTATAGACGCCACCAAGTGAAAGCTCATTTTGTGAATAGAAAAGCTTAATGTTCATTGTAGTGCGTTTATTATCTTGCGATGATAGTGGGCTGGAGCATAATCCCGCCGGAACCTTAATGGGCTCATGCAGACGGACCCGACAGAGGCTGGTGGCTTTCACCTACTGTTGACGGAGGGTTTACCCAGGCATGGGACACGGTGGGCGCGGGCAAAACCGACCCACGTTTGAGAGAGCTCATCTGAGAAGAGCGCTTTAGCTCCGTCTGTGAGGGTGAGAGTTAGTTGCGTGGGACACAAAGCCCGCGATACTTGCATATTTCCATAAAAGGGATAAAAAACTAAAAATAACCATTTGGAATAGAATTAAGCCTATGGTGATTAAAATGCCGTACTATTATTCATGTTCTTATACGCTTGCTCCAGTAAGCGTGATTCAGCAAGGAAATTGGGGAAGATTCTGTAATTTGGCATCTATATTCCAAAATACTAACTTGCTGATAGAAGTTATTTTTGAAAACATTAGGCTACGAGAATATCCTGAACGACCAAGTCGGTTGAACTGCATTTTTCTTTGTCCAAATGTGGACAGTTTACGAAATTTTTTAAATGTTACACAGCGACGATTCCATCTTCTTTACGAAGTTGAGCTTATTGATAATAATCCAAAAATGTTTGAGACTGATTGGAAGGTTTTGCCACGAAATAACGTAAATCTTGCGGCTGTGAAAGAAGCTGCGCACAAATACTGGGCACCACAAAATGTTAGAAATGACCAAAAAGAAATCTTGGTGGAAAGTGACATCCGGATTATTAGACGACTGCCTTTATGAGATACGTGATACTAAATCAAATTTTATGTTATTTGTAGAGCTGACGCTCGCGATACTTGCATATTTTCTGTTGTTCTAGTGTTTTACCGTTAATCTTAAATATCAGATGTTAACTATATCTAACATAGAGTTAGAAATACATAATAAAATGTGATAAATAAACAATGGAGGAAAAACAATGAAAAACTGGAAAAATATAATCCGCATATTAGGAATAGCAACATGTTTGACAGGCGCCTTTTTGATGGCTTTTGGAGAACCAATCGTAGGAGTGAATCATACAGGCATCGCAACAGTTGTGGGCATAACTGGAATCGGCATAATAACCACCGCCAACAAAACATCGCTGTTAGAAAACAAAAAGGAAGGAAAGTAAGATGACTGATTTCCTATGGCCCATCATAATGGTTCTCATAGCTGCCCTAGGCGTAATCATCGGCGTCTTCACCATTTGGAAAACTCATCGGGAACGGAAATCAGGTTTTCCACGAGCAGACGAGAGAACCTCAAGAATCAACGGGAAAGCAGCGTTTTATTCCCTGTATATCGGCTTGTACTTCATGATCGCAGTTCTGCTAACCCTTCTTGTCGGCGGGGAATTCTTCGCATTTCCTGACCTTGACGCAATGCCTGCCCTAAACGCGTCAATCCTTGTGTTCAGTGTGTCATTTCTTGTGTTACGGTGGTACTTCAACAGAAAAGGCGACTTCTGATGCGGACAAGAATCAAAGAACTAAGGGCGAGACACGACCTTACACAAGAGGACTTAGCAAAGAAGGTTGGAGTACGAAGAGAAACAATACTTTACATGGAGAAGGGGAAGTATAATCCTTCCTTGAAACTGGCGCATGAAGTTGCCAAGGCTCTGAAGACAACAATAGAAGACCTATTCATTTTTGATGATGAAAATACCTAGTAAAACAGTTAACGCGAGCATTTTCCTTGTATACTGGGGCGTTCGCTACAAGAACTTTTAAGTTAATAGAATAAAATGAGAAGATAAGAGGGCAACTCACTTGGACCTGCAAAAAAGAATAGACCTCATCATGAGAAACACGGCAGAGGTTGTGACTCCTCAAGAAATCCGCACATTACTAGAGACAAATGATAACCCCAAAGCCTACTGGGGCTTCGAGTGCTCTGGACTATTACACATCGGCATAGGACTTGTCTGCTCATCCAAAATCAAAGACATGGTAAACGCTGGCTTCAAGTTCACAATCTTCCTAGCCGATTGGCACTCATGGATAAACAACAAACTGGGCGGAGACATGGAAAACATCCGCACATGCGGAGAATACCTGAAACAAATCTTCACAGCCCTAGGATTAACACCAGACAAGGTGGAGTTCCGCTGGGCATCAGACATAACAGACAAAGTTGAATACTGGGAAAAAGTCATCCGTATAGCCAAAAGCGTCTCAGTTAAGAGAACATGGCGTGCCCTGCCAGTTATGGGACGCGAAACAAGCATGACCGACATCGAAACAGCATGGGTATTCTATCCGTGCATGCAAGCGGCAGACATTTTCCAGATGAACCTCGACGTAGCCTGCTCAGGCATAGACCAGAGAAAAGCCCATATGCTGGCAAGAGACGCAGCGGAAAAGCTCAAGTGGAAAAAACCATCATGTATCCACACACCCTTACTTATCGGACTCCAAGGACCCGAGACCACAGAAAAAACGTTTGACGAAAACGCAGACTTGAACGTGGAGATCAGCTCCAAAATGTCCAAAAGCATCCCCCAAAGCAGCATACTCGTTCACGACACTCCCAAAGAAATCGCCGCAAAAATAAAAAATGCCTACTGTCCCCCCAAAGTAGTGAAAGGAAACCCCATAATCGACTTGGCTAAACTCGTAATCTTCCCCGAAAAGGACGGATTGGAGATACCACGTCCAGCCAAATATGGCGGTCCTGAAGCCTTCGAAAGCTTCGAGAAGATAGAGAGCGCCTACATCAAAGGCAAGGTTCATCCCCTAGACCTGAAGAATGGCGTCACCGAATCTCTCGTCGAAATCCTGAAACCTGTCCGCGAACATTTCCGAAAACATCCAGAGACGCTAGAAAAAATGTTGAAGATAGAAGTAACTAGGTAGAAGAATTGTCAACAAAAACCGAGAAAAGACTAGAAAAAATCCATAAACTCTTAGAAAGACTAGAAAAACAATGCGCCAAAGGCACTCCAATAGTTGTAGAAGGAAAAAATGATGTCCAAGCCCTCTATAGGCTGGGAATAACTGGCGACATAATCTTGGCGAAAAGTTCAGGAAAATCCTTTCTCGACGTTCTCAGCGAAATAGAACGAAGGGAAAGACGCGAAGTTATCCTTCTGTTTGACTTTGATAGACGTGGCAAAGAATGGACTCGCCGCTTGGCTCGTTGCCTAGAAGGGGTGAAAATAACTCCTAATCTTCTCTTCTGGCGGATGCTTTTAGGTCTGGTCGGACGATACGTCAAAGACATTGAGGGTTTGGCGACGTATCTTGAAACTTTGAAGAATAGGAGCTCCACGTCGTAAAGTATAATAGACACTGAAGAGTTAAAGCAGAATCGTCTCAGTTTTCACGGGGACAAAATTATGATTGAGGTGAATAGAAACGAAATCAGCACAAACTGTTACGATAAAGTATGTTATACGCGCCCGATTCGAAGTGGAGGGAGTAGTTGAAAAACCGGATGTGATCGGAGCGCTTTTTGGACAAACAGAAGGATTGTTTGCACCAGAACTTGACCTCCGAGAACTCCAAAAATCGGGTAGAATCGGAAGAATAGAAATTAGTTTAGAATCAAAACAAGACAAAACTACTGGCAATATAAACATACCAACGAGTCTAGATAGAGTCTCTACAGCCATTATTGCAGCCAGCATCGAAAGCATAAACCGCGTAGGACCCTGCAAAGCAACGGTTATTCTAAACAAAATAGAGGATATACGCGACGCTAGACGAAGAATTATCATAGACAGAGCCAAAGAAGTTCTTCGGAAATGGACCGTTGAAACAATGCCCGGCACCGACGAAATTTTCAGAGAAGTCTCAGAAATGTTAAGGCTGGCAAGAGTCGAAAAATATGGACCCGAAGGACTGACTGCAGGACCAGAACTTGGCAGCGCAAAGAAGATAATCGTCGTGGAAGGAAGAGCAGACGTAACCAATCTATTAAGAGCTGGAATACAGAACACCATCGCTCTTGAAGGCGCAAAAATCCCACAAACCATAATCAAACTATGCCGAGAAAGAGAAGCCACTGCATTTCTCGATGGCGACCGAGGCGGGGACCTTATTCTCAAAGAACTTCAACAAGTAACCACTGTTAAGTATGTTGCTAGAGCCCCCCGCGGCAAAGAAGTAGAGGACCTGACTTTCAAAGAGATCGAAAAAGCCCTGAAAGAACGGGTTCCCCTCGAAAAGCTCAAAGTAAAGAAGGAGCGACGGAAAAAATTAGTTCCCAAACAAATTGTTGAAGCTGCAAAAGAGTTGAGTGGAACGTTGGAGGCTGTGCTCCTTGACAAAGAGATGAAACAGGTTGATCGGATGCCCGTAAGAGAACTTGCGACGAAACTTCAACAAATGAAAGATGTAGATACGGTAGTCTTTGACGGCGTAATAACTCAGAGACTCGTAGATATCGCTGCAGAAAGAAACATCAACTACATTGTAGCTGCCCGAATTTCAAAAGCGATGAAACAGCCATTAAAAGTAAAACTGATAACATTCGAAGAAATCCGAGCTTAGTCTCCCAATAACATCAAGAAGGCTTATATGCATTCTGGAGGCCAACAGCGCCTCCTCAGCCAAATTAAACAGGAATAGTATTATTACAAACAACTAAGATCAGCTGCAACGAACTTAAGAGAACAAGGCTCCAATACGCTTTTAACGGGTTTTCAGCAAGCACTTATTACATTATGCCAGCATGGAAAGGATAGAATTCTTTTGAAGATTTTTCGAATAGACCTCAAAAAGGGCGCCGCTAAGGTCATGCCAGAGAGTCTAGATGACCTGTGGCACCTGTACAACATAATTCTCGAAAAGGATGAAGTTCACGCCCGCACCACCAGACAAGTGAAACCTGACGATCAGTATGCACGACCAACAAAGGCAAAAAGGGTTCCCGTTAATCTGGGCGTGAAAGTTGAAAAAATGTTCTGGGACAGAGTCCTCAACCGCTTGAGAATAACTGGGATTGTATGTGAAGCGCCAGAAAAATTAAGCATAAAGGGTTCCCGACACACAATAAACGTAACAGTAAACAAGCCCGTAACTATCATCAAAAAGCGATGGCTGAAACACCAGCTTGACAGATTAAAACGAGCAAGCAGAATCACAGCTGCGCCCCTCACCATAATATCAATGGACGACGAAGAATATTGCGTGGCTGTTCTGCGTCAATACGGTATTGAAACGAAAGTTGGGGAGCGGTCTAGGCTTCCGGGAAAGTTAGAGGCAGAAAAGAGGACAAAAGCCAAACAGCTGTTTTTCAAGAGAGCCCTTAACTCTCTGCGGGAAACATGGGTTCCCCTTCACAGTCCGGTAGTTATTATTGGACCCGGATTCATCAAGGATGATTTTGCTGTTTATGTTAAGAATGAAGCTAAAGACGTTGCCGCATCCATTATTGGCGTAAAAGGGGTAAACAGTGCAGGCTTATCTGGAATCCAAGAATCGCTTCGCTCAGGCATCCTTTCTAACATGCTGCAACACATGAGAGTAGCTGACGAAATGAATGCTATGGAGGAGTTCTTGGCGAGACTTGGAAAAGGTAAGGAAGACGCAACCTACGGATTCGATGAGGTTGAAAAAGCAATCACTTATGGCGCGGTTGAAAAGCTTCTAGTTGCAGATTCAACCCTGAGGGAGACCACAGACGAAAAGAGAAGAGCCTTAGAAAAAATCATGAAAAACGTTGAAGAGGCACGTGGAACAATCATGGTAATCAGCACCGAACATGAGGCAGGAACAAAACTGCTCTCCCTCGGTGGCGTTGCCGCCCTTCTCCGGTTCCCCTTGCCCTAAAAACTTTGCCAGTTGAAATTCTAAGAATAAGACACGGTAAAAGACAAACAGTTGATACACTGATTGACGAAGAGGCTCTATTGTTAGCCAAGTTTCTCAGAAATGAAAGGAAACACTGGTGTCCAAGAATCCCATCAATTAATGTTTGAGGTGTAAGACGCGCACGCAGCTTATACTTCGATCCTTTCAATGAAGTGTAGCTCATATTTCTGTGAGAGTGATTTCCCCAACTTTTATTTCTATATCTACCTTGAGAACCATTATTTTGAAACCATGTTCCTTTGCAATTCTGTAAGAGTTTTTGCTGAATTTTTTTGGTTCTGCTTGGTTTACTCTGACATCTACAAAATATACCTCATGGTTCTTATTAACAACAAAGTCTGAACCTATACCAAAATAAGTATTATATCTAACTAACCACGCCTTTTCAGTTTCAATCAATTTCCTTATTGCTTTCTCATATTCCATTAGGTCTTCTAGTCTATCACCAAAGAGCATAGTAAGAAATTCTTTTTCCTCTTGTAGAAACTGCAGACCTCCTTCGGATGTCACATATTTTCTTCCTTTTTTTCTTGCTTTGATTCTAAATCTCAAATCTGTGACCTTGCCTAAAAAATCCCAGATAAAATTATAGACGTCATACCCATTTTCAAGCAGCCATCCCTTGGCTACCTTAGAAGCAAGAGAATTACACTCCTCATTAAAGTCAAATCTTTGACTTGGTAATAATTCACTATCTAATGTATTTTTTCCAACAATTTTCTCACCATAAACCCTTTCAGGTTCTACAAACTTGACGCGGTTACCAACTGCAATTTCTACTGTTGGTCTGAGAACCATAGCAATGAATCCACATTCTTTAACAATTTTAGAGTAAAGTCTCTGATATTTTTCCAACTTACCTTGATTTGTTTTCACTTCAATGAAGAAGATGTTGTTATTCTTTCTAGCAATAAAATCAAACCCAACCCCTCTTTTTCTCTCAAGACTTTCTGCTAACCTTGTTTCTTCTTCACTCTTTACTAATTGTCTTTTTGCTATGGATAATTTTTTCAGCATTTCATATTTTTGACGATAAACACCTTTTAGGTGCTCCTCTAGTTTTTGGATAATCTTTCGATCGTTTTCCTTATACTCTTTCTTTCTCCGTCTATTCATTCTAAGTGTTATAAATTCTAGGTTATCAAATTCTCCCAAAATTTCTTGAGAGGAATAAACTTTGTATCCTTTTTTCTCCAGCCATTTTTTCCCTACTTTCTCACCTATAGAACCAATTAAATTTGGGAATCCTCTAGTTTTCCATGAGCTTTTTTTAAGCATTCAAAGAATCCTTCTCAGCTTAATAACAATAAGGCTTCAAACAATTTAAGAATTCGTAACTCATGAATGACAAAATATGCGCACAAGAGTCTATGAGATGTCCATTGCAACAACTCAGAAAAAAGAGTAGAATCCGAGACTCCTAAATGCGTGTGAGCTTTTCCCTGTATATAGGGTGAGTGAGAGAGAGGAGGAGTTAGTGAGGAATAGAGAAAGGTTAAATTTTAACCCTAAAATCCAAAACTAATTGAGATTTGAAAGAGTTGATTTAACCAACAGTCTATTTTTGGTAAAATTTGATGCGTCTGCGAACGGCAGGGTTCTGGTCCGCAAGTTTCTTCATAGCCTGCTCAAAGGTTTCGTCTGGAGCCAGTTCTTTTTCGATGAAGACTCCTGTTCTTCCAACTTCATCACGGCGTAGGAGAGCACGAACGCGATCTAATACGGTGTTGAGGGAGACGCCCAAGAGATTTGCAACCATTTCCTCTTGACCTACAACTGCACTCTCTACATGACCGTCCGCTGTGGGTTCGATGAGCATAAGCCGCTTGTCTACCCCTAGAACTCGTTTTTCTTCTTTAAGTGTGGAAAGTGACGCTTCACCCCCAAACCTGTAAAAATCCTTCTCTACGGGACGGAGCTTCACCAAAGGAAACGACAGACTACATTGCTGATCCAATCCAATGTACCCTTTCAAGGCGTAGAGGGGCGTAGCCTGAATAATTGTTCGCTGATAAACCGGAAAACCTGACCGTTCAAGTGAGGTTTCTATGATAAATGAGGAGGGTGGGTCTGGCAGGAATACGTCAATGTCACTTGTTTCTGAAACGTCGCCGCGGGCGATGCTTCCGTGAACGATGGAACGCAGATGACAGTTGTCCAGTGTCTCCATTATCTGAATTGTTTTTGTCCTTAATTGCTTCAAAAGTTTCCACTGTCTTTTATTGTAGATGATCTCTAGCCGTTCAGCTCGTTTCATCGGCTTCTTAGCCATCTTTACTTCACCGGTTCGAGGCAAGCCTTCATCCAGTCCAAGTAAGACGATGAGCCATCCACTATGGGAAGCGCCAGAATCTCTGGTACATCGTAGCTGTGAAGCTCTGTCACTCTCTTTGAGAGCTTTTTGAAGAGGTTTTCATGGGACTTCATGATTACCAGAGCCTCTTTTTCCTTCTCTATTTTTCCTTGCCACCAGAAGAAAGAAGAAACAGAGTCTATGATGTTGCCACAGGCGATTAGCCGCTCCTCCAGCAGCGTGCGAACTATCTTCACGGCTTCTTCCCTGTTGGGGGTGGTCATAAAGACAATCAGGTATGACATGGCTTCTCCCACAAAACTATTAGATGAGTGCTATTTTAATTAATAAAAAATCTTCTCACTAACAACAAAATAATTAACCGCAAAACCTTACTGTCAAAAGTCGTAGAGCCAATAAAGAAATATTGGACACTAGATGTAGCGATTAACGAAGGCTTTAGGTATGCTGATCGCTGGAGTTGACGAAGCCGGTCGCGGACCGGTCATTGGTCCTTTAGTCATAGCAGGAGTCTCTATTGACGAGAAAGATTTGCCTAAACTAGTCGACCTTGGCGTGAAAGATTCCAAGCTCCTTTCTCCGCAGAAACGCGAAACACTTGCCGTACAAATAAGAGAGTTGGCTCTCATCTACCACATTGTATGGCTGTCTCCAGCTGAGATTGATCGTGTTGTTGAAAGCAGAAGAAAACTTCACAAGTTGAATCGTCTCGAAGCTCAGGCAATGGCTAGAGTGATAGAAGTTCTTAAGCCAGACGTAGTCTATGTGGATGCATCGGACGTTCTAGCAGACCGATTTGGAGAACACATCGCAGAAAACCTCTCGTTTGGTCCTAAGATAATATCTGAGCACAAGGCAGACGTAAAGTATCCTGTTGTATCAGCAGCCTCTATCATAGCCAAGGTGGAACGGGACAAAGTGATTTCCCAACTACAAAAGAAACACGGCAACATAGGCTGCGGCTACCCAAGCGACTCGAACACAATAAAATTCCTAGAAGACTGGATCAGAAAGTTTGGCGCCTACCCAGATTTCGTAAGAAAATCGTGGAAAACAGCGAAAAGAGTTAAGAGCGAAGCAGATTCAAGACAGAAAAAGCTACAGTAAAAATTGTTCCAACAGGTTTTGTGATAATTAAAGCTAGTTAAGCTGCGCGAAGAGTTCTTCTGGGCACTTCATCTTTGTAAGAACCTTGTGGCAGATCAAATGAATTCTTTCGTCTTGATTTCTTTCTTTATAGGTTATGAAAACGGCGTGAGCGCCGATAATCTCGCCAAGACTTGTGACCTCCTTTATCCGCTGATCTACGTTCCGCTCCCCTGAATCAGCCACTCCCCCAATTATTTTTAACCCTTTTTCTGGACATCTGGCGATGAAGTCGAAGGGCGCTCTTCCTGTGGAAGTCACCTTGAAATCGAATTGCGCAAACTTTCTGAAAACTGCCTTTAGAAGACGGCGTTTAACGATTATGCGTCGGGCTGTGGCTAAGAAACACACCCGTTCAGGACCTTGAAACACGTCTGTGGTTTGCACCAGTGGGGCTCCCAGAATCCATTCGAGTCTGTAGGCTGCGGGGACTGAGGCTTTAGCCATTTCCTTCTCATAACCGTAGAGAGTTCTCCTAGAGATTCCAACCATCTCAGCCAACTTTCCAACAGAAAGCCCCAGTTCTTGCCTCCGTTTCCTGATAAGGGACCCGTCAAGTTTTATATAGTAGCCTCCAGGTCCAGCCTCAACCAAAGGATCCACTCCTCGAAGAAGCATATCTTCCAGAGTTTTGGCGGTTATGGCACAGACATCGTACCTAGTGTAGACCGTATCATCCTCGAGAGGTTTTCTTCGCGTCTTTTCGCCGACAATAAGAGGTAAAGCAGAAAAGCATCCTGAAATCTTCTGAAGTTCTGCCGCGTCATTGAGGCACGTATTTCCGATGTTGGCGTGAATCTTCAGGAAAATGAGCTGTTTTTTCCTGTGGGCTGCTAGGTCAAAGCAGCAGGGTCTTGAGTGACATCTTTGTGACAATCGGAATCCGGCTTTTTCAAGAATATGCTCTGTGACACCGAGGATCTCCGATCTTTTCATCATATACCCCCAGATATGTGAACTTTTCTGAGAGTTGCTTATAAACATATGTACAGTCTTAATGAATCCAATTAACTCGGTGCACGCTTGGAGAATGAACAAATCTGTTTATCCACAGTTTGGTTGCATGCAGTGCAATATTTTTCAGTTTTCTATCTTCTTTAGACGATCACTGTTTTTTATTTTTTAAGTTGTTTTCTGGCTTTGTTCTCTGATTTCAGTCTGGCATCACTTCTCTTTGTGTGTACGCAGTGCTTTTTTAGTGGCATCTCCAACGTTCGTGCCTGGTTTGACGGGTATAATGGTGATGTTATGCTGCTTTAATAGTTCAGATGCACCAATGCCAAGTTCATTAGCAATTACTACTTCAACGCCTTCGTCCACCAGCATTTTAACTGCGATGGGTCCAGCTCCATGGTGATAGGATACTGCAGAGTTCTCCAGTATGGTTACACCCGTTATCTTTTCATCTTCAGCATCTACTATAGTAAACGTTCTAGCTCTACCAAAAACATTTGATACAACGTCTCCCAACCCATTCTTTTCATTCGTTGCAACGGCTATCCTAAGTTTTCCCAAAAAAAGTTCACCTCCCACTGACTCGTAAGTTCCTTAATGGGCACCGCGTTCACGATCCTACTTGCTGTCCCTTCACTTGAGTTTTGCTTTCAACGCTTCGATTCTAGCTTTGACGCCACCCATTTCTTGTTCAAGGTTTGCCTTCTCTGCTTCCAGATCTTTCTGATAGTTTTCCAAGGCTGCAACTTCTTGTTTTGGAGACTGCGGTTGTGCTACTGGCGGATATGCCTGTGGGTAAGCGGGTTGACCTACTGCGAGTGGTGGATACGAATACCAGCCTCTGCCAAAACCTCTACCCCCTCCTCTACCGAAGCCTCTACCACGTCCTCTACCCCATCCCCCTCCATATCCACCTATTGGATTCATGAATCCGGGAACAGAGGAACCTGTGCAGTATCCGGCTGCTCTTCCAGTCATGGGTCCAGCGCCCCAGGGTCCTGTTCTATCTCCTCTTGGCATGGTTCTTTCACCTCTATTTTTGTGTTTATGCACAATATACATTTATTAGATAATGCACAGAAATATATAAGAGTTACGGTACAACTGGATTAGCTGATCACAATGTCGTGGGGACGAAGACATAGACGAGGAAGAAGAGGAAGATTCCCCAAACCAGTCACCATACCAAACCCCTTAAAGGTAGAAAAATTCATCCCAGAACCAAGAACAACCGCTAGTTCTATTGCAATTGAACCAGCAGAAGTCGAAGCTCTAAGACTAGTGGACCTTGAAAGCTTATCTCAGGAACAGGCAGGCATAAAACTGGGCGTCTCAAGAGGAACAGTTTGGAGACTTCTTCAAAGTGCAAGAAGAAAGGTTGCCCAAGCCCTAACTGAAGGAAGACCCCTCACAGTTACCAACTAAACAAAACACTTTAGATAAAGCTAGTTATGGGCGTACAGGTCCTGTACGTTATGAGAGTTCGCAATGGATTTAAAGCATGTTATTTGGTTTCGTTTCTGCTTGGTAACTTCCGCATATAGTATATTTTTCCTGTATATTCAAGCTCTACAAGTTTGTCCTCCAGCAAAAGTTTCTCAATAATCGACCAGCTTGTATTTGTCTTCTTTAAGAACTCCTTAACTGCCTCTTTTCGCATGGGATGCACCGAAGTTATGCTCAGCAAATCTTCTTCAACTCTTCCTGTGAAACTGAAGGCGTTGCCCTCGTAGCCTATCAAATATTCCAACTTGTTGGCGCCTAATTTTTCGGCAAAGATTTGAAAAGCTTCATTTACCGTTTCTTCTTTGGCGGGTGTGACCCATCTTTCTGTTGGCGGTCTTGTTGGAATGGCGATGTATGCTTTATCAAGCCTTTTCAGGTGTTTCAAGAATTCTGCTATCTTTTCAAACTCGTCACCATATTTTATGCCATCAATAAGCATTGTTTCGCTGATAATTGTGCCTCTAAACTCGTTTGCAAAATCGCTCATGCCTTCCAAAATGGTGTTTAACTTCAAGCCTTTGTGAGGTCTGTTTATTCTCTTCCATAATTTTTCATTGACAGTGTCAATCTTGAAAGAAACGAAATCTGCTTCCAGCAAATCTTCCTTTGTGT
>Ga0315547_1000845_pt1 | contig 26888 bp, 25 predicted proteins | sample SalMarSW160240MG_2_FD_202542 | JGI IMG/M metagenome (GOLD analysis project Ga0315547, IMG submission 202542) | Salt marsh sediment microbial communities from the Plum Island Ecosystem LTER, Massachusetts, United States - Salt Marsh Sediment SW1601-240 ...
CGCTCGGCTTCTGCCCCTGCCAGCTCAAGCGCATCCTCTGTTTCCCTGTCGCAGTTTATTCCAGCCGCCCGTAAGACTATTGCTTTAACCTTTTTCATCCAATATCCCTATTTATAATCACCAATCAAGTGGTTCTTGCCAGGCTTGTTTCAATGAATCCAAATCTTGTTCTATAACCTTTTTGCCGTCATCTGCTTTTATGATGAGCGTATTTTCTGTTGTTACCTTGCCAATTTGTCCAAACGGCAGGTTGAGCATCAGCTTTGCGAAGGCATCGTAATTTTCCGGCTCGACTTCCACGATATAGCGTGAGTTTGATTCACTGAAAAGTTGCGCATCCACCCGCGAACAATCTTTTCTTTTTGGCAGGCCCCGAAGGTCTGCTTCTATACCGAGTCCGCCGGCAAAGGCCATCTCTGCCAGTGCAACCGCCAGCCCGCCCTCGGAGCAGTCATGACAGCTAACGACAAGCTCTTTCTCTATTGCTTCAGAAATCTTTTTAGCGATTCTGGGAGCTGTTTCGAGGTCTAACTTCGGGACATTGGCTCCGAGCTGGCCGTTGATTTTGTAATAGTGTGAGCCGCCTAATTCATTCCTGGTTTCACCAACTATGAAGAGCAGATTAGAAGCTCTCTTGGCATCCATCGTTACGCACTTATTAACGTCATCGACTATCGATATGGCGCTTATCAAAAGCGTTGATGGGATGGATATTTGTGTTCCATCTTCGCAGGAAAATTCGTTGTTCAGTGAATCCTTGCCGGAGATAAACGGTGCCTCGAAGGCGATTGAGCCATCCTGGCAGGCCTGGGATGCCCGCACGAGTGCGCCGAATGTTTCGGGTTTTGTGCAATTGGCCCAGGAGAAGTTATCCAGCAGGGCGATTCTGTCTGCCCGGCCGCCTACGCATATCAAATTTCTAATTGCCTCGTCGATACCTGCCAGCGCCATCCAGTACGGGTCAATATCACCGTACATCGGATTCATCCCGCAGCTAATTGCAAGGCCCCTGTCCGAGTCAAACCTGGGCCTTATCACCGCCGCATCACCAGGCCCGTCATTCTTTACGCCGGTCAGAGGTTTGACAACAGAAGTGCCCTGGACCTCGTGGTCGTATTGACGGATTACCCATTCCTTGCTGGCAACGTTATAAGATGAAAGGATTTGCAGAAGCTCATCATTATAATTATCTTTTTCGTGAAGACTCGGCTCGGTGAGCTGCGGTTTGTTCCAGACCGCCTTGCGAGAGTATTTAGGCACGCCATCGTGCAAAAACTCCATATCTATTTCGGCTACCTGCTGACCGTTGTATCGCAATATCAGTTTTTTATCGCTGGTGAACTTGCCTATGATGGTTGATTCGACATTTTCATCATCGAAAATCTTCTGTATTGCTTCCACGTTTTCTGGCTTGACCGCGATGACCATTCTTTCCTGTGCTTCACTAATCCAGATTTCGTTATAGTTAAGCCCGCCGTACTTTAACGGCACTTTTTCCAAATCAACTTCTGCCCCGAGGTTCTGGCCCATCTCTCCTACTGCACTGCTCAGTCCGCCGGCCCCGCAATCGGTGATTGCCTCGTACAGGCCCGCCTCGTTTGCCTGAATCAGCACGTCCAGCATTTTCTTTTCCGTTATCGGATTGCCGATTTGGACGGCGTGTGAAAAGATTGCTTCGTACTCGTGGGTTATTTCGCCGCTTGAGAATGTCGCTCCGTGAATTCCATCTCTGCCTGTTCGACCGCCGACTACGATAATAATATTTCCGCTTTGTGGATTCTTGAAACATTTGTTCTTGTCCATTATGCCGATGTTGCCGCAGTAGACTAAAGGATTACCGAGGTATCTTTCGTCGAAATAAATGGCACCGTTGACCGTTGGTATTCCCATTCTGTTGCCGTAGTCGCGGACACCTGCTACAACGCCTTTCATAATTCGTCTGGGATGCAGAACTCCCTTGGGGATGTCTTCAAGCTTCTTGTCGGGCGGGCCGAAGCAAAATATGTCGGTATTGGCGATAGGTCTGGCACCGAGGCCCGTTCCCATAGGGTCACGAATTACACCGCCGATGCCCGTCGCGGCTCCGCCGTAGGGGTCCAGTGCGGAAGGGCGATTATGGGTTTCAACCTTAAAGCAAACGGCGGTGTCTTTGTCAAATTCCACCACGCCGGCGTTATCGACAAAGACGGATATGCACCAACTCTTATTAAGTTGCTTGGTGGCTTTGAAAATGGTGTCTTTTAGCAGGTTGTCGAAATGTAGTTCTTTGCCATCGATTGACATATCGACAGAGCTTTTGAGCGTTTTGTGCACGCAATGCTCACTCCAGGTCTGGGCGAGTGATTCCAGTTCAACGTCAGTGGGTTCCCGGCCAAGCTGCCGGTAGTATTTCTGAATGGTCTGCATCTCGACAAGATTCAAGAACAGGTCTTTTTCTTTGCTCAGCGCGATAAGGCCGTCATCGTCAAGGTCGCGAATGGGCCAGTGCACTATCTCTAATTCGTATGGTTTTAGGTGCGGGTTTGGCGGTTCAGCTTCGCTTCCGACTATTACCGTCTCAATGACATCGTTCGCAAGTATTTTCTTTGCTATCATATCGGTCTGGCTTTGGTTGATATTGCCCAGGAGTACATATTTTCGTGCGGTTCGAACGTTACCGGCTTTCATACCCATATCGGCTAATGCCGCCATTACGGACTCAGCTACGGGGTCGGTGACGCCGCTTTTGAGATGCACCTCGATTAGCGTTGCCTTTGCCAGCCCGGCCGGCGGGCCGCTTCTGCCGATATGATACTCTTCGCAAACCGGGTCGCTCAGAAGCTCTTTGCCTACGCGCTGCGCAAAATCATTGTCATAATCGGCCTCAATCATAAAGACTTTAGCCGACTGTACCGCTTCGACCGAACGGATGCCCAGCTCTTTGATATCTTCCAGTATGCTGTTACCGTGTACATCAGCAAAGCCGGGCCGATTGAAAACCTCGAAACGCCATTTTCTCACGATATTAATTCCTTATTATTTATTTTGTAGTTTATCATTGTACCGCGTTTTTTCCTTGCCGCCTCAAGTAAGTTTTCAATTTGTTGTTTATTCTGGTTTTTGATTGCTTTTTTAATTTTCAATAGTTCGGCGATAATTCTATCGATACCTTTTATGGTGTTATTCGCATTTGTCAACAGGACATCAGCCCAGATATTAGCCGGTCCGGATGCTGTTCTCGATGTATCAATAAAGCCTTTGCCGGCAAACTTCAGAATTTCACTACTGTTGCAGTTTATCAATGCAGCTGCTGCTATGTGTGGCAGATGGCTTATCTTTGCTGCCCGGCGGTGGGGCAGAACTTTTGTCGAGCCGACATCGGTAACAACGCAGCCCTCCGATAGTGCATCACGAATTTTAATAAAGGTTTTCTCAAATGTGTATACAGGCGTGGCCAGGATGACAAGGTCTGCTCCGAATACACTTTCGCGCAGGTTGTCGACGATTTCAGCAGCAACTGCCAACTTTCTTGCTTTTGTACGGGTGGAGGGGCGGTGGGTGTAACCAATTGTTTTTACGCCGGGTAAAGAAAGTAAAACCCTTAAAGTTATCGAGCCGCCTAAAAGACCGAGTCCTATTACAGTTATTTGCTTTAAGTCTTTCATAATCAAGAAGTTATGGAGATACACATCAGAGTATATTATGCTAAAAATTATAGTATGGCACCTCGTATGTCAATTTTTTTCTTTTATTTGTGTTATCAAAATGATAATATTTCGACTTTAAAAGAATAGAGCCAACGGATATGGCAAAAGAACGAAATGTCCCGCCTGCTGTTAGTGGGCAGGTTTTTTTATGGCCATTTTTGACGGGTGTATAAAATGCCGGATGATAAGAATAAATTCCGCGGTAGCGACCATCTCGATTTTGAGCAAAGAGTAGCCGACCTCGATCGTCAGATGAATGAGCTGCGCAGACTCAGTTCAATCAAAGGCATCGACTATTCTGCAGAGATTCGCCGGCTTCAGCGAGAGCAGGTTAGTGAGCTAAAACGAATCTATTCGAATCTGACCGCCTGGCAAACTGTTCAGGTGGCACGTCACCCGAAGAGACCGCTTTTATCTGACTATCTTGACCTGATGGTAAAAGACTTTCGCGAATTTCACGGTGATAGGTGCTTCGGTGATGACCGGGCAATCGTAACAGGATTTGGACAGGTCAGCAGGGAGAGAGTATTGGTTGTCGGACAGAACAAGGGTCGGAGTACAAAGGAAAAGGTTGCCTGTAATTTCGGATGTTCCAATCCCGAAGGTTATCGCAAGGCGCTCGTCAAAATGAAATTTGCTGAAAAGTACGATATTCCTGTCGTTACTCTTATCGACACGCCGGGCGCATATCCCGGTATTGGGGCTGAAGAGCGGGGACAGGCTCAGGCAATAGCAACGAATCTTCTGGAGATGTCGCGACTGAGGGTACCGATAATTTGTATATGTATTGGTGAGGGCGGTTCCGGTGGTGCACTTGGTATAGGCGTGGGTGACAGGTTGGCAATGCTTGAATTCGCGTATTATTCCGTGATATCACCCGAGGGTTGTGCTGCGATTCTCTGGCGTGACGGCTCACAGGCCCCCGATGCCGCCGAGGCACTTAAATTGACAAGCAAGGATTTGTATAAGCTTGGGCTGGTTGATGCGGTTATTCCCGAACCGCTCGGCGGCGCACATCGCAATGTTCATGACACTGTTTATAACGTAGAGAAATATATTGTCAAAACACTGCGGGACTTAAAGAGAACAAAGATTGATAATCTGCTTGAAAACAGATACAGGAAATTACGCTCGATAGGCGTCAGTCCTGTAGAAAAGCTTCGCCGCAAAACCTTAGCCGGCAGAGAGCGGATAAAGGCAGCCGTAGAAAAAATCCGCACAAAACCAAAACCTGTCCCCGCTAAAGTGTGACGACGCTGTGTTATTAGGTGTCAATATCTTAGTTATTTTAGACCTCAAGGGGGGGAGAAAATTCATCTTTTTTTAAGGAGAGTGTTATGTCAGATAAAAAAAATACTACAGCGACAGAAAAATCCTGCCAAACACCACGGAAAGACAAAAACTTATTAACGAGAAGGAGTTTTATTGGAACGGCAGCCGGAATGGGTGCGGCGGGTTTGCTTGCCGGCGGTGCCAAGAAGCCGAAAGAATCAGAAATGCCTATATGGTCGGGAGACTTGGGAACTCCCACAAAGAAGGCTCCCCGCATCTCCAAAACATCAAAATCCGACCGCCTGAATATGATTGTAATCATTGCGGATACCTGGCGGGCGGACCATCTTGGCTGCTATGGCAGTACACGAATAAAGACACCTTATCTTGATAAATTTGCGAAGCAAAGTGTATTATTTGCAAACGCCAGTGCAGAAGGACTTCCCACTATTCCGTGCCGAAGGGTCTATCACACAGGGAAAAGTGTCCTTCCTGAATCAAAGTGGCAGCCCCTTGACAAAACTGATGTCACCTTTGCTGAGGTCCTCGGCAAGCGCGGTATCACAACCGGCTTTATCGTTGATACGTATCATCATTTCAAGCCGGACTACAATTTTCATCGGGGATTTGACTCCTGGCTTTGGGTCCGCGGGCAGGAGACCGACAGATGGAAAAGCGGCCCAAAAGAAATGTTTGAACCCAAAAAACATATGCCTGCTCATTTATGGAACGAGCGTTATGACGGAAACATGCGTCAATACCTGATGAACACACAGGATAGAAAAGGGGAAAAAGATTATTTCTGTGCCCAATCCTGCATCGAGGCTATGAACTGGCTCCAGAAAAATGTTAGCAGCAAACCATTTATGCTCTGGATTGATATGTTTGACCCTCATGAACCATGGGACGCACCTCCACGATTTCAGAAAATGTATCGTGACAAATATCCGTACGAGCGATATCTGTTTGGGTATGGAGTCAGGAACAAAGACATACGTCCTGATGATTTACCTGTTATTAGAGACCTTTATGCAGCGGAAGTTAGCTTCAGCGATTACTGTATCGGTCAGCTTTTGAAAAGAATTGAAGAGATAGGCCTGATGGATGATACGATTATCGCCTTTTCAACCGACCATGGCACCCACCTCGGCGAGGAAGGTTGTGTACAGAAAACTCCCGCTCTTCTTAATGCTTGTGTCACCCATATTCCATTGATTATAAAGCATCCCGACGCCAAGTTTGCTGGAAAGCGCATTGAGGGACTGGTCAGTGCCGTCGATTTTATGCCAACATTTCTTTCACTGCTTGGAATTGATGATTATAAGAATATGGATGGGCAAAATATGTGGAAGTTGGTCACAGGCCGGGCCAAGTCAATACATGATGATGTTTATACGGTTTTCCAGAATTTTGGAGCGATCCATAATTTGCATTGGCATTATTTCCAGCACATTAGGGGCAAAAACACAGGTAAGGGGCCCTGCCTTTATGACTTAAAAAATGACCCGAAGCAGACTAAAAATGTTATTAAGGAATTTCCGGAAGCAGCGAAAGCTTTGAGAAACAAATTACAGAATCATCTTAAGATTGAAATACCTCTATTAAAAGTGTGATTGTTTTTTTGTAGGAACGGAGTTCGTTGATGTACAAGCGGGGATTTACCCCGTTAGAAATAAAGATGTGTAATCGGAAGATTTCTGAGCGGGTAAGTAAGAGATTTCTAACGGGATTTACATTAGTAGAACTCTTGGTAGTGATTGCTATTATTGCTTTATTGATGGCGATACTAATGCCGGCGCTTCAAAAGGCCCGTGAGCAGGGTATGTATGCCGTCTGCAAAAACAACCTTCGGCAAGTCGGCTTCGGAGCTGATTTGTATGCCGAAGACTGGGAATCGCAAATCCCGCGTGGAAAGGGAGGTGGTCCGGGCCAGACCTGGTACATGCTGTTTATGCCTTATTTGGCCCAGAGACCAATCGGCAACGATTACCGTAACGTCAAGATATACCGCTGTCCCAGCTACCCGGACCCTGACCAAACCGTCTGCTATGTCGTCAACGGCTGGGAATTTAGCAGTGAAACGGATATGGTCGGCGGCGAGACAATAGAGCCAACCCCGCTATCTGCTTGTCGTAACTTGGCTTCTACAATCTACCTTGCCGATAATGAGTTCGGGCCGTGGCGTCCGATAATCAGGAAGGCCGACGACGATGGATGGAATCGATGCGATGTGTGGTATCCTGGGCATTTGCCCTCCTCCGATAGTCAAGACATATATCAGGGCCGACGCGTGGCACGAGAACGACACAAAGACAGGGGTTGCAATTCGCTCTATCTCGACTGGCACGCTGAATGGGTGGCCGCCGAGAAGATGACAATAAATATGTGGCGGTTTAAAAAAATAGCATATTGACCACTTCACCGGCTCGCGTTATCCTGTTAGCACTCAGTTGTGGATATTAGACTTTAAGGTGTATTGTCTGGTAAATTACGATTGGTATTTATGAAGCTCGGCGGAGTAGCCGGGCAGAGTTCATTTAGAAACTTCTTGGTTTAATTGGACCAAAACGAGAAGGAGCACCGAAATTATGAGAAGCAGACTCATTCTTACTTGCTTGATTGTGTTGGCTTGGTCAATTGCTATGACCGGTTGTGAGGGCGGGGCAAAAATAGAAGAGGAGTTGACCGCAACAAAGGCTGCTTTAGAGCTAACTCAACAGAAACTGGACACTGTTTCGCGGGCCCGTGATACCCTGCAGGAACAGGTTACAGAACTCATCAGGTCACGGGACGCGGCGGTCGAGGAAGTAAAAGCCTCTAAAGTCAGGATCGATAAGCTTACGAGACAGTATGAGGAACAGGCAAAAATAATTCGTGAGCTTCAAGAGCATATGAAGCAGATGCAGGCGGCCATTGAGAAACTGTAAACCGTGGGACAAGCTCAGTGTGTTACCCCGACGCATTGATTTGAAGGTGAGGTCTATTCTCGAATACTATATTATCGGACTATTTGTAGTGCCGCATTTATTTTGCGGGGGTAATGAGTTCAAGCTGTGATTGATTTGCAGAAGTCCTTTATTTCTTATCGAACTGGGAAAACATACAACAACTGTAGAATGTAAATTCGGCTTGTGAAATGAATCGTAGAAGTTGAACTCTGCGAACTAAGTGATAACCGCGATGAAAACTAAACGCTCACTCATTTTGCACCGTTGTTGATGTATCTTGGGTCTTTACCTTCTTCAATGGCTGTTATCTTATTTACCCTTCTTTCATGCCTTCCGCCGCTGAATTCGGTTTTGAGCCAGACTTCTACTATTTTTCGCAGTAATATTTCGCCGGTTTGATCACCTGATATACAAAGCACATTTGCATTATTGTGGTCGCGCGAAATCCGGGCACCCAGCTCGTCATGGCACAAAGCGGCCCTGACTCCCTTAATTTTGTTTGCGGCTATGCTCATTCCGAGCCCGGTAGAACAGACCAAAATAGCTCTATCGGCTTGATTGTTCGATACTGCTGTTGCTGCCAAATAAGCAGAGTCGGGGTAATCAACAGGATTGATATCGTTGGTGCCAACGTCGATACACTCATGGCCCAACTGGGTAACTATAGACTTGATTAGTTGTTTGGCTTCGAAGCCGCGATGGTCGTTTCCAACTGCTATTTTCATATTATAAGCTCACCAATCCTTTTCTTTATTGCTTTTTCTATTAAGTCAGCACAGTTATTAAAAACCTGCTGTCCCTGGCCTATCGGGTCAGGAATATCCTTATCTTCTGCCAATAAATAACACTTATTTGCAGCTTCCCGGTTAAGGGAAATGACTCGCTCAAGGTGCATTCGACTCATTGCGAATATAAAGTCATTTTCTTCGATGAGTTCCTGGGACAGTGCTCTGTTCCTGTGAGCTCTTATATCAATCCCTTTAGCTGCGCAAGCTGCTACAGCTTCTTTACTTGCCGGCGAATTTTCCAAATCTATAATGCCGGCAGAAGATGTTTTATAATCCATTTTATCGAGGAGGTCAACCTTGCATTGTAATTTTTCTGCAAGATATTTGCGGAATATTCCCTCGGCCATAGGGCTTCGACAGGTATTGCCGGTACAAACGAACAAAAATTTGATTTCTGACATTGCCTTCAGCTCTGCCTCGGAATATACGCCTTGCCTCAGGATTTCCAGCCCTTTTTTGCCTATTTTCACAACGGTGCTGCTTTTTTTGTATTTACACGGCCCTGCATCCAGCAGCAAATCGATTTGACCTGAGAGCTGAGCGAGCACTTCTTCCGCATTCGTTGCCGGCTGCCGGCCTCTTATGTTGGCACTTGGTGCGACCACAGGATTATGTGTTAGCCGCAATAGTGTTGAAGCTATGGGATTATCAGGGCAGCGAATCCCTATAGAATTATTTTTATATAAACTTTCAAAAACCTCTCTTTTCAGGCTGGTTTTCTGTTTCTTGATGTCCTTGTCGTCCAATTCGAATACGATGGTCAGAGGGCCCGGCCAGGCGTTTCTAATTAGTTTGTCAGCTTTAAGTCCGACATTAGGCACATATTTTTTGGTCTCATTTTTTTGGCTGATATGCAATGTATAGTATTTATTAGGACTCCTGCCTTTGAGGTTATTGAGCTTGATAAGTGAGTCGATTTTAGCCCGGCAGGCGATTCCGTACACGCTTTCAGTGGGAAATGCAACGAGTCTGCCGGCGTCTACCAATATTGCGGCTTCTTTGATTTTTGCTATATCTACTTTGTATGGATCGAGTTTTACTACTTTTGTCTGCATTGGTTCAATAAAATACATTAAACGAGCCACGGTCGCAAGATAACTTACTCAATATAGTTAGTAGTTATGAGTTCATAGACAATGCACTATGAACTACGAACTATCAACTATCGATAGAGAAGGCCCGATAAAAACAGGAAAAAAGTTGTCATGCACTAAAGGATAATTTTTTTGTCAAAAAACATACCATATTGCCCAATTACGCTAAACTATCCAAATTAACAATGCCGATAACGTTATCATTGGTTATACCGGCTTTCGTCATTGACGGAACGGAATTTGAAGGAGTTTTGTATGGAGACTTTAGTTGAGCAGCGTAAGAATACCCGAACGGCAATTTGTTGGCCTGTGAGTCTTTGGCTGCCAAAAGCAAACAGGTTTTTTAACGGACGAAGCGCAAATGTGAGTAAAACGGGCGTTTTCGTAACACTGCCTATTATGACACCTGTTCGGCCGGGCAATACTGTGGAGATTAATTTCCCACGTACAGCCACTTTAGCAAAGGAAAAAGGGCAATTTGCCCGTGTTAAAAGCGGCAAAGTAGTGAGAGTTGACCGCAAGAATATGCTCAAGAATGCTAAAATCGGTGTTGCAATTGCCTTTGCGTAGTCGATGAACCACTCTTTTTTACTCTGTTAGAAGTGATTGTGGACAGCCTGATGATTGAATAGAGTGGTGAGTGTATAAGTTATGACTGATGACTGTTTGGCATCGGTCTTTTTTTGTATTCTTAATTGGCTTACCTTCGCGAATCTTATCCATTATTACGTTAATCAGATGATATTACTGTACTAATAAACATAAGTTTATAGTGCCTGTCCTCATATTTCAAAATACGAGTGCGAGAAATAAGAGCAGGGCGCCGATAACAGCGACAGTGAAGGCGATTTTTGACCATTTTAGATATTTTGCGAAGGCGGGATGCTGGTCCTCGAATTCATAATAATAGTCATCTAAATCGGAGTCCTCTTTTGGCTTTAGACGCAGCTTGACATAGAAATAACCGGCGAGGGATATTAGAAACAAAGAGCCACCAACTATATAGAGGATAGTATCCATAGGTCATGCAGCCGCTATAATAGCAGAACATCAAATAAATTAGATACAGACTCACAGCTAAATTCAATTAAAAAAGTAAAAAAGAATTGTTTCGCGGAAAGGACTTTTTAGTTGATTATTGAATCGTGATAATTGATAATCTGCTAACTAAACCAAGGATGGTTGTCTTATGGTAGGGGTCGTTTCAAAACCGGATACACAGGGGAAATTAGAGATACTCAGCGCCGATGCGCAGTATGACCTGGCGTGTGCGTGCAGTTGCAGTAAAGATGAGCATCGACAGCGGGGCAGTGACGGCAATTGGATTTACCCCGTAACGCTTCCAGGTGGTGGCAAAAGTATACTATTCAAGACGCTGATTTCAAATGTCTGCACAAACGACTGCAAGTACTGTCCCTTAAGAGAAAATATGGAAATCCGCAGATGCAGCCTTCGCCCGGAGGAGACGGCAAAGATATTTCTGGATTATTACAGGCAGCGGAAAGTTTTTGGGCTGTTTCTAAGCTCAGGAGTCCTGGGGTCGGCTGATGCCACAATGGACAGACTCAATGCGATAGCAAGGCTGCTGCGAAAAAAATACGGATTCCGAGGGTACATTCATCTAAAGATTATTCCGGGCGCAAGCGATGCAGCAATAGAAGAGGCGATTTCGCTGGCGAGTACTGTCTCGCTGAATATTGAGACGCCGGGTGCAAAAAACCTGGCAAAACTGTCAAATAAGAAAGAGTATATCAAAGATATTATTGAGCCCATAAAACTGATAAGCAGATTGACCGGTCGCGGGATGAAGTACGAAAAGGTTAAGCAGACGACGCAGTTTATTGTGGGAGCGGCTGGAGAATCGGACACGGAAATCGTGAAGTATATGTTCGGATTGTATGACCGGCTGAGGATGCACAGGGTATATTTTAGCGCTTACCAAAAGGGATTAGGGGATGAGTCTATAGCTGGTGAACATGTGGGCCCGGAGACACCAACAGATGTGTTTGTGCGGGAGCATCGATTATATCAGGTGGATTTTCTGCTTCGCAAATATGGCTTTGTGGAATCCGATATAATTTTTGAGAAAAATGGTAATCTTTCTCTAAAAGTTGACCCGAAAGAGGCGTGGGCTCAGAGGTATCCAGAGTATTTTCCTGTTGATGTGAATCGGGCGTTAAAGTTTGAGCTGTTAAGGGTGCCCGGGCTTGGTCCCGTGACGGTAAAGCGGATTTTGGAACGGCGAAAACAGGCCCGTTTGAGACGCATTGAAGATGTGGGGAAAGTGGGAGTTAGATTAAAAAAAGCAAGAAAATACCTGGCTTTTTAGAATTGGAATTTTCAGAGAGGGATTTAAAATATGGCAATGACCAATGTGTAATTTTGATTTGACAATGATGAATCTTTCGGGTTATTGTATCAGTTGAGTATTCCAGCTTGAAAAATTAATGGATGGGAGAATGCTGTGGGTTGAGCATTACTTATTTAGGTTTTCTTGATCCGCGTTTTTCTCCGTTAGTTTTAAGTCTGTTGTTGTAATGAGGTGATTTGGATGGGAGCATTGGACATCTGGAATCGCAGCAAGATTGGGTCGGGCGAAATTCTTAGGTCACAAATCGGGCCGCTTTTGCTATGGTTCAGGAAAATTGAAGATGAGCTGCACATCGCCTTTGAGCGTTTGCCTGAGCCGGACACTATTGTTGATGCGACAGGACCGTCGGCAGTAAATGGAGTCGAATCCGAGGGATTAGATTGGGGCCGGTGGATAGTGGGTGCAGAAACAAATATCGTTCAAGTGCTGCCAATTATGCCGGATCGGCCAGTAGTCGTACATCCTGAGTTGCCGGTTAACATCCCGACAGGCCGTGAAGCGCTGTTCTTTGTAAGTATTCCAGTCTGGGTACGGGTACTTATCGGCGAAAAGAAACCAATTGAGTTGTGTGAAGTGCCTGTGCTTATTTTGTCAAACACATGGTTTGGCGACCCTATGTCCGGCCAATTATGTTACTCTTTGCGGAGTAGAGCTCGTCGACAAATAAAAGATTCTGAAACGAATCCATCTCGTGCTGTCTGCCCTGTTAAAATCCGCAACAACAGTCCCAGGCAGCTTGATATTGAGCGGTTATGTGTTCATGTTGTACATTTGAAAACATACAGTGGCGATAAGAATTTGTGGACAAATGAGGTTACCATAACATTTCGTGGTGATGACCAGGCAGGTAAAATCGATTACTCTAATAAGCGGCCTGCTTTTGAGCCAATCGGTGAGATGCTCAGCGAGGCGCGCGCCCCTATTAAGGATACTATTCTTAAAAGGAGCATCGGGAGTTTCAGGTTAATCAGTGGGATGTGAAGTGTCTGTAATTGAGGTGTGTATCCAATGCTTTTATTGACAGGAATTAATTGGTCGAAGTTAATAACAACAGAGAATATTAACTCGGCGATTCGAGTCATAGTGCTTTTAGGTCTTGGTTTTCCTCTGCTTTTGTTCATTTGTACCCTTGTAGGAAAAGCCGTTAAGAAACGGTTTACGCCACAGGCCAGTATGCTCATCCAGAAAGGAATTTTTTATTCTGGCAGTATATTGCTGATTATATCAGTATTGTATCAAATGGGTTTTAAATTGACGGCGCTTTTAGGTGCAGCCGGCATCGCCGGCATTGCCATCGGCTTCGCCTCACAAACCAGCGTTTCAAATATTATCAGCGGACTGTTCCTGATTTCGGAAAAGCCTTTCGAGGTGGGGGACCTCATAAAAGTTGATGATACAAAGGGTAACGTCCTGTCCATTGACCTGCTTTCTGTAAAACTCAGAACCCTTGATAATCAGCTCGTAAGAATACCGAACGAATCTCTTATTAAGAATCAAGTGACCAATATTACCCGCTTTCCAATCAGACGTTTTGATATTAACATCGGTGTCGCCTATAAGGAAGATGTCAGCAAGGTCCGGACAGTGCTGCTGGATATCGCGAAGAATAATCCATACTGCCTGGATGAACCTGAGCCGCTCGTGCTTTTCTTGAACTTTGGGGATTCCGCTCTGGAGTTTCTGTTTGCTGTGTGGTTTGTGAAAACAGACTTTTTTAAGCTGCGAAATTCGGTTATGCAGGAGATTAAGGAAAGATTTGATGCTGAAGGGATTGAGATTCCATTCCCGCACCTAACACTTTACACCGGTTCTGTCACCGAGCCTTTCCCTTTAGAGATTGTTCCGAGTAAAGCCAAAAAACCGAAAAAGCCCGGCTAATCAATAGGCACTTATTTTTAGCAATGGTTGAATAATCGGGCTGGTTGACATATCAGTGTCATGTGTAATCGTGCCCTGAAAAATTAGCAGGTTCAAAGTCAAGCATAGAGCAAAAAAGGGATGTGTTAGCGATGCGTTTTAAAGTTAAAGATGAACTAACGGAAGCGGAGGTTCAGTCCGGTCTGCGTTACGTCATCAAAGACGGGATAGCATCGCAGGCGATGGGCATTTTGACCGGCGGGGCGTTTTTGGTGGCCTTCGCTATCAAGCTCGGAGCTTCCAATCTTGTAATCGGCATGTTGGCGGCAATCGGGCCATTGGCACAGTTGCTTCAACTGCCCTCCATCTTTCTGGTTGAAAAGATACGCAACAGACGAGCAATAGTTGTTGTCTCGGCCGCCTTAAGCCGGTTGTGCTGGTTATTGATTGCCCTGATTCCTTTCCTGTTCGGAGCTAAAATTGGATTGGCTGTTTTACTTGTGTCGATGATAGTCGCTTCGGCTTTGGGCGCAATCTCCGGCTGCAGTTGGAATTCCTGGATGCGTGACCTGATACCGCAGAACGTGCTGGGGGCGTTCTTTTCAAAAAGGATGCGAATAGCGACGGGTGTTGGAATTGCCTTGAGCCTGGCTGCTGCGTTTTATCTTGACTACTGGAAAAAGCTGTTGCCGAACGCTGAGATTCAGGGGTATTCGATTTTGTTTTTAGTCGGCTTTTTATCGGGTGCTCTTGGATTGTACTTTTTGGCACGGACGCCTGAGAAACGGATGCCCAGAGTGGAGGGCAAATCCAAATTTTTTAGACTTCTGGGCCAACCCTTCAGGGATGAGAACTTCCGCAAGCTCATCGTGTTTATGTGTTCGTGGAACTTTGCGGTCAATCTGGCCGGGCCGTTTTTTATGGTGTATATGCTCAAGAGATTAGGCTTGAGCATGTCATTTATCATAGGTCTCTCGATTGTGAGCCAGGTTATGAACTTCGTGTTCCTCAAGATTTGGGGAAGATACACGGATCGTTTCAGCAACAAGTCGGTACTGGCAATTTCGGGGCCGCTGTTTATCGTATCGATTCTTGCCTGGACCTTCACAACTATGCCGGAGAAATACTTTTTAACGATACCTCTTTTGGTTGTGATACACGTGGTAATGGGGCTGTCTTCGGCAGGTGTGTCTTTGGCTTCGGGCAATATCAGTATGAAGTTGGCGCCGCAGGGCCAGGCCACTACTTATCTTGCTGCGAACACGATTGTCAATTCTGTGGCTGCCGGCATAGCCCCGGTTTTGGGCGGCAAATTCGCCGACTTTTTTGCGGGTCGCCAGCTTGAGTGGACGTTGAAATACACAGGTCCGGTTAAAGAGTTTAGCTTGCCTACTTTGAGCTTGCAGCAGTGGGATTTCTTTTTCTTCTTTGCCTTCATAATCGGTTTGTACTCACTTCATCGCTTGGCAATGGTGAAAGAGGTTGGTGAGGTCGAGGACAAAGTGGTGGCCCAGGAACTTATTGCAGAGGTAACAAGCCAGGTACGGATCCTTTCTTCTGTAGAGGGATTGCGCCAGATGGTTAGTTTCCCGTTTTCAATAATCCGGGATTTGACAAAGAAAAAGAGCGGAACAAACACAAATTCTCGTCCAGTCGGAAATAACCTGAAAGAATAATGAGGGCACTATGAGCTTTTTTCATTCAGAGGCGTTTACATTTATATTATTACCGGTTTTAATTTTTTTTGCAAGGGTGTTTGACGTCAGCTTTGGAACGATACGCATAATTTTTATTTCGAGAGGTCGAAAATATCTTGCTCCTTTAATTGGTTTTTTTGAGATATTGATTTGGCTTGTTGCAATCGGCAAGGTGATGCAGAATTTAAACAATGTTTTTTGTTATGTTGCCTATGCCGGTGGATTTGCGGCGGGGAATTTTACGGGTATGTGGATAGAAGAAAAGCTGGCAATGGGTACATTGATAGTGCAAATTATTACGAGGCAGGACGCATCTGCGCTGGTGGACAGTCTTAAATCTTCAGGATACGGAGTTACGGCTGTTCCGGCCCATGGTACCACAGGTAAGGTACATATCATATACAGTGTTATAAAACGAAGCGCTCTTAAGGATGTTGTGGCTATCATTAAAAAATTTAATCCGAAGGCTTTTTACTCGATAGAGGATGTGAAATTTGCAAGCGAGGCGATATTCCCCTTGATAAAATCCGGTAATTCGAGGAGCATTTATGAATTACTTAAGTTACGCCGGAAAGGAAAATAGTTATGGCTAAAAAAGCAAGAAAACATTTGAAGAAAACCGGTTTGCCGCCCGGGACACTCGTATACGTTGGAGAACAAAAGGTAGAAGCTGTCAAGATTAGCTATCTCGACTACGATGAGCGGAATTTCCAGGAAAAGCAGGTATCTAATATTGAAGAATGTTTTCCCTTTAAGACCACGCCGACGGTAACGTGGATTAACATTGACGGTCTTCACGATGTCGAAATCATAGAAAAGCTGGGCAAACAGTTTGAACTCCATCCTCTTGTTCTTGAAGACGTCCTGCACACCGAGCAGCGACCAAAATATGAAGATTTCGATAAATACATTTTTATTGTATTGAGGATGCTTCAATACAATGAACAAATTCAGGATATTGAGAGCGAGCAGGTCAGTCTCATCCTCGGAGCAAACTTTGTCATATCATTTCAGGAGCGTATCGGTGATGTGTTCGATCCTATAAGGGAGCGCCTTCGAAATGCCAAGGGAAAGATTCGAAAAATGGGGTCGGATTATCTGGCCTATGCTTTGCTCGACGCCATAGTGGATAGTTATTTTGCAATTTTGGAGAAATTCGGAGAGAGAATTGAATCAATGGAAGAAAAATTGGTTGTCAATCCCACGGAAAAGACACTCCAGTTGATTCATAACATGAAAAGGGAGATGATATCGCTGCGCAAGTCCATATGGCCGTTGCGGGAGGTTATCAGCGGTGTGCAGAGAAGCGAATCTTCACTTATCAGCGAAACGACCGGCTTATATTTGCGTGATGTCTATGACCACACGATACAAGTGATAGATACGGTTGAGAGTTTTCGGGATATGGTTTCCGGGATGCTCGATATATATCTGTCGAGCATCAGCAACAAGATGAATGCGGTAATGAAAGTTTTAACTATTATCGCGACTATTTTCATACCATTGACGTTTATTGCCGGAATTTACGGTATGAACTTTAACCCGGAGAAATCACCCTGGAACATGCCGGAGTTGAACTGGTATTGGGGATATCCCGCTGTATGTTTGGTTATGGCTGTTGTTGCGGTGATTATGCTGGTCTTTTTCAGGCGAAGAAAATGGCTTTAGGCCTGTCGAAGTGTTTCGGAGCGCACAGATTTAAGGAGAATAGCTTATGAATTTGTTGTTGTTCATTATTGTGCTTATCGTATCTTTTGTGATTGTGAGAATCGGAGCGATTGCTTTTCAATTGACGGGACTTGAGTGGTCGTTGGCAAAATTTCAGGCACTATCGTGTTTTACGGCTACGGGCTTTACAACGAGAGAGGCTGAGCTTATCACCGGAGATCCAAGACGCCGGCGAATTGCTTCGGTTCTCATCATTTTAGGACATGCCGGTTTTGTTACTATGATTGCAACCTTTGCCAACACGATACGGCCGCGGGCCACAAAGCTGTCGATACCATTTGTGCCGGCTTACGTCCCGCCCTGGCTGCAGCCATGGATAAATCTCATAATTATTGTGGCTGCGATTTATATCATTTACAAGGTGTTTACAAATACAAAACTGGCTCGCAAATTGACGGATGCCCTGAGAAAACGTATCATTAAAAAAGATATTATCAAATCTGTGTCACGTGAAGAGCTGGCACTGGCGACGGGAGGATACGGCGTTTCTAAAATTCAGGTCTCTGAAGGAAATCCGATAGTGGGTAAAGTGCTTTCGGAATCCGAGCTAAGAAAGGATGATATTACGGTTCTTGCTATAATTCGAGATGAAAATACCATACCTAATCCTGCTGCAAATAGAAAAATTCTTTCGGGCGATGAGCTTATTTGCTTTGGAAAGTTGGATATCATCAGGAAAAGACTTGCCTGAGCCGTGGACGACAAACCGCTAAGGGCGACCTGCAATCGGGGGATTTATTTACTGCTTTTTGAATAAATAATGGAACGACTGCTGATAACACTTGCACATCTGTCATTCCCGCGAAAGCGGGAATCCAAGGCTTCCTATGGTGTTTTTGGCTCTCGCGTGTTTTTCTGCTCTTTGTTCCTTTAAAAATTCAAAGGTCAATAGGTTTTCAAAACCATCCAGTTAGTGCTTTTTTACACCTTGCGTCAAGATAGGATAACCGTTGGTAACTAATATTTCAAGGCTCAGGGAGAACAGACGGCTTGACACTGGTTACTGCGGGTCGTATCATTTCCAGGTAAAGGATTTTAGTATTTGGAGTATATACGATGGGCGAATTGAAAAAAAGCTGGGAGAGAAGGCTTGCAGGTCAACCGGACCCGCTGACGGTCGATTTTGTTCAGTCACTGTCCTACGATAAGCGGCTGTACAAGTATGACATCGTTGGCTCAATTGCCCATGCGCAGATGCTGGCCGAGCAGAAGCTGATAGCGAAAGCCGAGCTGAAAGCGATTAAGGACGGGCTTATCGAAATATCACAGGAAATAGCAGAAGGGCGGTTCAAATTCGATAAGACGTGTGAAGATATTCATATGGCAATCGAGGCGGCACTGGTAGCGAAAATCGGTGAGCCGGGAAAGAAGCTGCATACCGGCAGAAGCCGCAACGACCAGGTTGCTGCCGATATTCGACTGTGGATGCGGGATGAGATAGAAGTTCTGCAAAGCAGGATAACCGGCCTTCAAAAGGCATTTGTTAAATTAGCGTCGAAATATGTTAAGGATGTGATGCCTGCTTATACCCATCTTCAACGTGCTCAGCCGATAGTTATTGCTGCGTATCTGCTGAGTTTTGTCGAGCAGTTTGAGCGTGATTTTATTCGTCTAAAAAACTGTGGGCAAATGCTTAATATCTCGCCGTTGGGCAGTGGGGCGGTAGCCGGCTCTACGCTTCCGTTAGATAGAAAAAGCACAGCGAAGCAGTTAGGCTTTTCGGATATCAGCTATAACAGTATCGATGCGGCCAGTGACAGGGACTTCTGCGCTGAATTTATCTTCGATTGTGCACTTATTGCAACTCATCTTTCGCGATTGGCTGAGGATTGGATAATTTATTCTTCAAATGAATTCGGCTTTGTGCGGATTGATGATAGCTATTGTACATCGTCGAGTATGATGCCGCAGAAGCGTAATCCCGATGTGCTTGAGCTGATTCGCGCAAAGACGGCCGGCGTTTATGGCTCCTTAATGGCTGTGCTGACGCTTCTAAAAGCTCAGCCGACAGGCTACAATCGCGATTTGCAGGAGGATAAGATTCATATCTTCTCGACGGCTGATACGGTCAAGGCTTCACTGGATATGGTGCAGTCCATTGTTTCACATGTAAAATTTGATACGAAGAAGATTTCGGCGGGTTTGGAAGAAGGATTTCTGGATGCAACAGCTCTTGCTGAGTATTTGGTTGGCAAGGGTATCGCTTTCCGCGAAGCTCACGGTATTGTCGGGTCCTTGGTTGCTTCTTGCGAAAAAGCGAACAAAAAGTTAACTGACCTTAGCCTGGATGAGTTCAAAAAGTATTCGCCTCTGATTGAGGATGATGTGTACAAAAGCATCGGTGCCGCAAATGTTGTGGCTAAATATGTTACTGATGGCGCAGCCGGGCCTGAGCAGGCAAAAGAGCAAATTGCATACTGGAACAAACAGTTGGCACAGCGATGAGTCAGGCAGAAGATGAAATAACAGCCTGGTTTGCCCAACAGAGCAAGCTGTCAAAAGCTGATTTTCCCATCGGTATTGGCGATGATATGGCCCAGGTTCAATTGGGCACAGATTCATCGGTTCTTGTCACCACGGACATGCTGCTGGAGGGTGTGCATTTCGACCTGCAAAAAGCAACTATAAAACAAGTGGGGTATAAAGCTGTGGCGGTCAGTCTTAGCGATTGTGCAGCGATGGCGACAATGCCTGTTGCTGCCGTTGTTTCTGTTGCGTTGCCAAAAGGGTATGGCCGGGAAGAATTAAAGCAGCTTCATTCGGGGATTACTGCCGCTGGTGATAAGTTTGGTTGTTCGCTTGTGGGCGGTGATATTACGAGCTGGCCTGATAAGAAACCGTTGGCAGTAAGTGTAGCGATGCTCAGCAGAAGGGTGGGCAATAAACCCATTAAGCGGTCGGGTGCAAAGATTGGCGATAGTATCTGTGTGACTGGCTCGCTGGGCGGCGCAATTAGGCGCAAGCACTTGGAGTTTGAGCCGAGAGTCAGAGAGGCAATAAGAATAGCTCAGAAGGCAGCGGTCAATTCAATGATTGATATCAGCGATGGGCTCAGCAGCGATTTGAACCGAATTTGTCACGCCAGCCAGGTCGGTGCTATTGTACACGCGGAGCTAATTCCAATATCGGATGAGGCTCAAAAAGGTGAAAATCCGCTGAGTTCGGCTTTGAACGACGGGGAAGATTTTGAGCTGCTTTTTACGCTTTCTAATGAAGATTGTCAGGTGTTGTTAAAGAGATGGGATGGACCGATACCGATTACGCGAATCGGAGAGATTACCGACTCAAATAAAATGCAGATAAAGATGCCCGATGGTGTGCTTGGAGATTTGCAGGCCGCCGGATACGACCATTTGAAAGGAGGACGTGAATCATGAGACCTCGATTATTGTTTTGTTGGGTGATAGGATTTTCGTTGCTTTTTAGTATTGCTGCCGACGTGTCCGGCATGGAAAAACTAGACCGTGGACTTGTGGCTATTGAGCGTGAGGACGGCTCAGTATTCTTAAGCTGGCGACTGCTGGCCGATGATCCACCTGATATGGCATTTACGGTTATGCGTGTGTCTGCCGACCTGTCTGTCCCGAGTCAGTGGACGAACCTGACGAAAGGCCGGCCATATCGGCAAACGTGCTTCGTTGACACGGAACGAACGGCAGCAGAGCCAAGGGCTGGTTACGCGATTTACAGATTCAGTAAGAATAGAGACTTGAAGGAGTCCGAAAAGCTCGACTTCGTAGGTGTAATTCCGAGATACTATGTGAACATTCCATTGAAGGGGGATTATGATTTTCAGAAAGTCGGTATCGGCGACCTGGATGGAGACGGGACTTATGAATTTGTTATAAAGCAGCCGAATTTCAATACTGACCCTTATCAAAAGCCCGGCTACTGGAAACGAAGCACCACCACCTACAAGCTCGAAGCGTATCGTTTGGACGGAACGATGATGTGGCGCTATGATATGGGCTGGTCTATAGAGGCGGGTATTTGGTATTCGCCCTGGATAGTTTATGATGTCGATGGGGACGGTAAAGCTGAGGTCTATTGCAAGGCCGGCGAGGCAGATCCGCGAGACGAGAAAGGGCTTGTCCAAAGTGGGCCTGAATATCTGGTTAAGATTGACGGCAAAACCGGCAAGGTAGTTGCCAAAACCGAATGGCTGAGCAGGGACGGATTTTCCGATTATAACTATTACTGCCGCAATTTTCTCACAGTGGCTTATCTCGACGGCAAAAGGCCGTCGCTGATTATGCAGCGGGGCACCTATAATCTTATCAAGACACAGGCACTTGATAAGGATTTCAATCGAATCTGGTACTGGGAGTCGCCGCAGGAAAAAGAAAAGTATCACGGCCAGGGTTCCCATGGCTTGATTACTGCCGATGTTGACGGGGATGGGCGGGACGAGCTGGTAATCGGTGCCGCAGTGCTGGATGATAACGGCAAGGGTCTCTGGACATTGGAGATGGGGCATCCCGATGTTTGCTACGTTGCTGATATCGACCTGACAAATCCCGGCTTGGAGGTTTTTTACGGATTTGAAACGCGCCAGCAAACTGATGGAATTTGCGTGGTTGACGCCAGGACCGGCCGAAAACTCTGGGCACACAAAAAACCCACCCGCCACGTTCACGCCCAGGGAATGGTCGGTGACATCCTCACGGACTCGCCGGGTATGGAGGTCTTTGCCGGCGAGAGAGATTTGAAGAAACGATGGCTCTATAGCGCGAAGGGCAAGCTCATAGAATTTCGAGAGAGTGGCAGCTTGAGCCCTCGCGCGGTTTGGTGGGATGCGGACCCACAGAAAGAGGTGGTAGTTTCCGGTGCGATTCGTGATTGGGGCGGAAAGGACATACAACTTATTAAAGGCCGTGTCATCGCGGTAGTCGATTGCTTGGGCGACCACCGGGAAGAGGTGATTACCAGCCTGAAAGGAGAGATTCGCATTTACACCAGTACGATACCTGCTTCCGATCGGCGTGTGTGCCTCATGCAGAACCATCAGTATCGGCTGGGTGTTGTTGCTCAGACAATGGGCTATTACTATCCCGCCCAATTGGGAAAATGACAATCTGAAGTAATTGATAACTGATAAATGGTGTTCAATCAGTGAGTATGGATTTTGGAATTATTTCGAATTCACCGCAAGATACTGTAGAGCTTGGTCGAAGGATTGGCTCACAGTTAAAAGGCGGTGAAGTTATAGGAATTTGTGGGCTGTTGGGCACCGGCAAGACGCATTTGATTAAAGGGATTGCAGCCGGTGCAGGAGCCCAAGACAGTAAACAGGTCAACAGTCCCACGTTTGTCATTGTAAAAGAATATGAAGGTCGGCTGGATATTTACCATATAGATGCTTATCGACTCAGTTCAATTGCCGAGTTCGAGATGCTCGGTTTTGACGAGTACTGTCGGCCGCAGTCGGTCGTTCTGATTGAGTGGGCCGATAAAATCGAATCAGCCCTAAAGGCTGTAAATTACATCCGGATAGAGATTTTTCACGCCGGCGAAACCAAAAGGAAAGTGCACGTCGGAAACGCACCTGACTACATTAATTATTGACTCTTAATATTGATGCATTGTTTCATCCCTATGCTCCTCACAAGATGAGGCATTATAATCCGAAAATCCGGTTAGTTTAATACAATTCCCTCATTTGACAGTTTGGCACTGTAAATTTTATTTCTTATATTTTCTTTGGATACTTGTTTAGACCTTATAGAAAGCGATCCGATATGTTTTTCGGACTATTGGTTGAGTGTCCAAGTAAAAATCTTGAAGTATTATTATTTAGAGGCATGTTTGAAATACTTTCATTTGGAGGAACACATAGCACACAGAAAAGTAAAGGTGCAGTTAAGTCCTGTTTCGATTAGGCCGATAGATTTAACTGTAAAAAATATTGCACCAGAAGCGTGCAATTTTACTTGGCAGGGGGAGGAAAGATGAGAACGGAAGGAAGAGGTTTTTCTTTAATTGAGATTTTGATTGTGATGGGTGTACTAAGTATTCTTGCGATTGTGTTTACAACTTAGATGAAGAAGAAAAAAACAGACAAAACTTTTATTTGATACTTAATGTCAAGAGTAAACAAAAGGTGAAATGTAGAAAGGGCAAAAAGATGAGAATTGAAAAAGGTTTTACATTAGTGGAAATTCTGATTGTGGTGGTCATTCTGGGCATCCTGGCTGCCATCGTGATTCCTCAGTTTACCGGTGCGAGCACCGAGGCGAAGGAATCGAGTTTAGTAAGTGACCTGCAGTCGGTACGTTCGCAGGTTGAGCTGTTTAAGATTCAGCACAATGATATACTGCCCGGTGAGATTCTGAACGCAGATGGTTCAATTACACCAGCTACTGCTGCAACTTTCGTAAACGCAATGTGCCTGAAGACAGACCAGTATGGCGTGGTTGGCACCGGTGCCACGTTCCGATTTGGTCCGTATATGAAGAAGGTTCCGGTTAATCCTTTCAGCAATGCAGTTGCAGTAACAGTAGCAAATTTGGCTGAAAATAGTGCGAGTGTAGCGGTAGGAGCCTCCAAGCTGGCTGCCGGCGGATCTACTTCCGGTTGGTATTTTGTCTGCTTGGATAATACCGATGCTGACTACGGTCTCTTCCAGGCGGCTGACCCGCTGCTCAATCCGGTTGATGGTACTACGCCTCATGTTGATTATTAATATGGTTGTGGAAGTCATACCGGGATTGTAAATACAGCGAGTGTGATGAAATAAACAGGGCTGACCAGGTTTGGCGAACAGCAGAATCTGGTCAGCCCTTTTGAAAGTATAGGGGGGGAACTTATGAAAGAACAGGCGCGCTTGTCTTATGTTGAGATTATAATCATAACTGTTGTGTTAGGAGTGGTTGCGATGAGAGTTGTCCCGCGGTTTACAGTGGCCAGTCCCGAATCAAAGATTTGCAACCTGATTGACGGACTTCAGGAGATGCGGGCTCAGCTTGATTTATATCGTGCTCAATATTACGGATGTTTACCTGATGTTAATTCGTTTGCTGTTTTTCAGACAGCTTTGACAACAGGGATTGGCCGATATGGTCCCTATATTAAGGATGTTCCTGCCAATCCTTTTAATGGTCTTGGCACTGTTCGGTTTGATGGTGAACCGGCAGGGGCCGGGACAGCCGGTTGGAGACTTGACACCAGGACAGGCTTATTCCAGGCTGACGATAGTGTTGCACATGCAGGGCTTTGAAAAACCGGCAAGGATTGATTGTCTGGTTTCGAACGCTGATATCGTTAGCTGTTGATAATGTTTTTGGGGTTTTGGTTGTGTAAATGGGCTGACCGTACTGAGGCAATTGTCGATAGCAAGTCGGCCTATTTTGATTGGTTATTGCAGGGTCAGATGAGTAGTAATTATAAAAATCGAAAAGGTTTTACACTTGCAGAAGCGATGATAGCAACTGTCGTGCTGGGTATTGCTGCAGCGGGGGTGCTGTTGCCGTTTACAAGCGGTGCGGCAGTGAGGGCTGAAGGTGCACACAGAACATTGGCGGCCAAGCTCGCAAGCGATTTGATGGAGGAGATTGTAAAAACCCCGTTTGACCAGATAATAGCAAACTATGATGGATATGCTGAGTCACAGGGACAGGTAAAGGATGTGAGCGGCGCAGTATTTACTGATTCAAATTATACCAATTTCAGCAGAGATGTTACCTGTGAGTATGTTTATGTGCCGCAGGAAAGCGGGTTCGGAGAACCAAAATTCATTCGCGTTATCGTTCGGGTGTATTACCGCGGCAGAGAAACCGCGACTATCACTCGGCTTGTGAGCAGTTGAGAGATGGTAAAGCGAAAACGACCATTATCGGCTTTTAATTGTAAGGGGTTTACACTCGTTGAGCTGCTGATGGCTCTTGTTGTTGCCGGAATAGTCTCAGCTGCAGTGGTTACGCTCGCTTATGCTCTAAGTACGGCAAATGATGTTACCGATGACCTAAGCCAGACACAGGCATACGTACGCTATGCAACACTTAGAATTTCAGAGCTGATTCGACACTGCAAACTCGTATGCGGTATGCCCGGAGGTGATCTGGTTATCTGGAGGGCTGATGATAACGGTAATCGGCAAATTAATGTCGGCGAATTGGTTTATATCGAAAGGGGGCCGAGCAGAAATTATTTACGGTTATGCGAATTCTCTTCTAATAATGCCGTCGTAAAGCTCAGTGATATTGATGAGCTGACAACCAAATGGTGGCTCAGTTATGGTTGTTACGAAAGCTATACGCAAATGATACCACAGTGCAGTAATGTGGAGTTTTTGCTTGATGTGCCGCCGCCTAATAGCAGATTTGCCGGTATCTCTTTTGATGTTGTTGAAAACAGTGTTGCTCGTAGATATCAGATAAACACCGCGCTTCATGGCTGGTCCGGGAATTTGCTGGATGGCACTGGTGAAGTTGTCAGCAGTGATGATGATTAAATATGAAACGAATTAATAGAAAAAAGCGAAAAGGAGCGGTACTGCTTGTTGTGCTGTTTGTCGTTATGGTAATAACGATTGTATCGCTCGGCTTTATTTCAAAAAGCGATGTTGAGCTGGCCTGTGGTAAGAATATGGTAATGCGAATGCAGATGGATCATTTAGCCGAATCGGGACTGGTGCATGCAAGGGGACTTATACTTACTCCGCAGGATGTGGATACTGAATACTGGGGTGGAGATGTTAGGCAGCAGTTGGTGCCGGGCGGTAATGATTATTATGATGTCAATGTAGTTCAGCTTGGGGAGTGTAATTATCAGATAACCTGCACTGCTTACAAAGAAAAAAATGGTGAAAGACTAGGTCGCAGCGATTTAATGGCCGAGCTTCGGCTTGACCCGTGCATTGCTTTCTGGGCTGGGGCAAATACGACAATTTGGCAGCGAATTATAATTAATGGCGATGTGTATTGTAATGGCGTATTAACAAGCGAGGGTGTAATCAACGGTGATGTGTTTGCGAATGTTTTGAATGGAAGTATAGCCGGGCAGCAGAAAGGATTGGGGGATTTGTCACTGGAGTGGCCTGGTGTTACAGTTGGGGACTTTACTTCGCGTTATTCCGTGCAGCCCATAGGTTCCAGTCTATCCGGTGTGACATATGGTCCGTACAATCCTGTGCGGGTATGTTATTACAATGGCGGCGATGTGGAGCTGGCCGGCAATGTACAAATCGATGGTATGCTGGTGGTCGAAGGTGATTTAATAATACGAGGAGAGGGCAATGTTATCACGGCAGCGAAGAATTTGCCGGCACTTTTGGCGACAGGCGACCTTATAATAGAAAGTGGCGGGGTTTTGGATATTGATGGACTTGCAATTGTTGAAGGTCAGGTGCAGGTCAGCGGCGGTGCGGGCAATGTTAACATAGTTGGCGGCCTGTTTACCAAAAATTGTATTGTAGAGATGGCGGCAGACTCGTCCGGCAACGGCAATACT
>Ga0315547_1000849_pt1 | contig 26855 bp, 26 predicted proteins | sample SalMarSW160240MG_2_FD_202542 | JGI IMG/M metagenome (GOLD analysis project Ga0315547, IMG submission 202542) | Salt marsh sediment microbial communities from the Plum Island Ecosystem LTER, Massachusetts, United States - Salt Marsh Sediment SW1601-240 ...
GCTGGGGCAGCTGCTCTCATAAGAAAAATCTTAGCTTTAACTGGAAACTAATAATGGCGCCAGAGCCTGTGATCGACTATGTTGTTATCCATGAACTTGCCCATCTGAAAGAGATGAATCATTCAAAGAGATTCTGGGAACTGGTAGCTCAACACTGTCACAGATGGCGAGAGTATAAGAAGTGGCTCAGGCAACACGAGGCAAACCTTACTGCGAAACTCTGTCCCTAGAAATAGCCCTGATTGCACATTCTGGACGTTTGTTACCAAAGCTGAACAATACGCTATAATGTCAATTTACATTCTGAACTCTCGCGGGACATAACTTACTAGTCGAGAGTCAATCTAACAGCTTTCTCAGCTCGTCCACAACCCAAATCATCCCTTCGGTGTCAAGCTTGCAATATTTGATTAAATCCGCCCGTACTCCAGTAACTTCTTCTTCTGTTGCATTACCATACGTTATTTTCGCGTAAGTAATACTTGCATCCATCCCTGTACTTATAGCCATTTCCTGGTAGCCTTTCTCGGTAATTGCTGGCAACACCTTCTTAAGTGAAGCTGTATCCTTTTGTGAAGCGTTATAATAATGGAAGTTGGTAAAGGGGAACAGCAAATCAATCATCCTTAGGAGAATCCCTCCGAGCCAATTCGTGTATGCAGGGAAAGCGTCAACCAACTCCTTTAGGACACCCTCTTCAAAGCTGGCATTGTATGAAATGATGCTGCCTTCAGAACCGAGTAACCTTTGCAGTTCAGAAAGAATCTGAGGCCTGGGGTCATCTCTTCCCTCAGCTAGGAATGAGTGATGCACTGGTTCAGATGTATCATTTTCTACAATATGCAATGAGAATTGAAACGGTATATCCTGATATGGTCTCGTCCCGCCATATATCGGTATTGCCGGACCAAACGTCTCAAAATCCAGATAATAGTGTGGGTATTTCAATTTATTCAGAAATTGCCGGATTTCCTCCTTCTCAACATGCACATTGCCTGTCATTACACATTCTTTCTGGATCTGTTGTTGCCTGGATAGAGGAATATCATCCGGAATATCTTTGATGGACAGGATTCCCTGCTCATACAGTGAAAATTGCTTTGTCTTCCCACCCCGTAAATCGAATATGCTGTCCTCAGGTAAGAACCCCCAGCATTCTACACGAAGCGGACATTCGTATGGCGCTAAGCAGTGCTCGCCAATACTGACTCCAGGGCATGTTTTGTTCGAGATAACATCGAGCAGGTTAGTCACCTGTTCCTCAATACTTTCGCTGGTTTCTTCTACCTGGCTGGAGATATCTTCTAAAATGAACAACTCTCTCGGATCTATTTCGTCACTCTTCACATACTGGTTATTAATGAACCCCAGCTTACAGGCTCTTATCTTTATGCCTGCTTTCTCACAGCAGTATTTCTGAAAAGATACATCATGGACGTGCACGTCCTTGACAGATGTGCTGGATTTTATTTCGACTATATCCCATTGATCCAAGTTGCCCGGGTTTAATATGTCTACTCTACAATAGATTCTCCCAAATAGTATGCCTGCTTCGAACAATGGCTTTCTTTCTGCAAGGAGCTTCTTTGTTGCGACGATGTTCTCCATGAAATTATCATGTGGAATGTCGATGCCGCCGGGAAATAGTTGCTTAGCATATTCACCAACCAGATGCCCTTGGGCGAATATATATTGTGTACCAATATCCGGTTCACGGATTGTCTCGGGCTGATTCATCAGGGTCCAGAGTAGTTTGGGGCACTGGAGCCCCGACATGTATTTGGACTTTGATAACAATTGTGGCATTCTCGTCTAATCCTTATCCTCAGATAAGTACCAGCGAGTGCTTTCAACGTTCCATGGGAAAGCGGGTGCAACCCGAAAACTCCTACGTCCACTGGAATCGAACAAGGACATATGGATATTTCTGAATTCCTTACCCGAAGAGAACTTTCTAGACTCTTCTAAATCAATCAGAATGAGAAGAAGTGGCCATAGCGCGCCTTTCCACTTTTCGCTAACATGGTCATACACATTTCCTATATTAGGTGTATGCGTATAGGTTATAAACACTGCGTATTTGAGTAAACGTCCACCGCCCTTGTCTCTGTTCCATACTTCGTGGGCTTTCAGTTTTCCCAATTCGTTATCCCATACGCCACCCCACTCCCATTCTATAGCTACTTCGTCGCCCTCAGTACTCCGCAGTATAGCGTCCTTCCTACCTCCTTTTTCAAATCTCGTAACTAACCCCATGAGATCAGCTATGTTACGAACAACCACTCCAATATGGATAGTCCAATCGGCACGCTTCGCACCTGTTGCCATTTGGTCAATAGGAAAATCACGGTGCCAGAAGTACTGGAAGAGTGTCGCGAAGTCCTCAGGGGTTGCCCATCCTGTGGGTAATGCCATTCTATATAGTAAATCCCTCAATAGCGCTATTATCATTATATCATTATAGTTTGGGATGTCTTCTTGAGGTGGCGTGATAATATTATCTAATGCACTACCACATGATACGGTTGAGTGTATGGCCGGAGGGTACATCTAGACTCAACAAATTGAGTAAATGTTCAATCTGAGTACGGCTGAAGGGGTGCGAATCCCCCAAAGTGGAGCTGGGTATCGATAGGTAGAACTTTTGGAGTAGGGTTTAAAGTTCAGTCAAAGCCTTGAATGGTCTTAATAACAAGGGTTACAATGGTGGCAAAGAGTTCAAGGCATGGAATCAAGCCAATTAGATAGAAGCATCAAAGCCAAACTGAAGAAATGGCTTGTGGTCTATCCCAAGGCATACTCAGGTGATATTCTTTGGCCATTAGTATTGCTTCTAAGAAAGCGAACATTCAATCAAGTAGCTATAGCAGCAGCTCAATTATCAGCAAGAGGTAGAATACTTGATATTGGTACGGGTCCTGGCCACTTGCTTGTTGAGATAGCGAATGCTTGTCCTAATGTACAAGTGGTAGGAATTGACATTTCAGCAGACTTACTCTACGACGGAATTAAAAGAGCAAAGGACCGACAGGTTGATACAAGAGTTACCTTTGTACAAGCGAAAGCAGAGTTCCTGCCTTTCGCAGACAATAGCTTTGAAACAGTGCTAAGCATGTTTAGCCTGCATCTTTGGAATGATCGTCAACAAGGGATTATTGAAATCAGACGTATTCTCATGCCTAGAGGGAGGGCTCTGATTCTGGTAGGCAGACAGCGTTTACTGAAGGGACTTGCATGCATTACTGATTTCGTAACGGGGAAATCGATTAAGGACATGGAAGCTTCTTGTTTGAGTGCCGATTTCAAAGAAGTTAAGATAAAAGAAAAAGACGGGACCCTGCAAATACTACTGATGAAATAAGTCCTCTGCTTTAGCGCAAAGCAATTTGTCTGCCTTGATTGCTGGGTTAGGAATTCATACAATTAGCCAGTTTGTGACTTCAGGATCTGTCTCCCGGTTTCCGCTTTGATTTCCGCCTCAGTTACCCCTCTGTTCCGCCTCGGTCACCGCTCGGTTCAGGCTCAGTCAACCGCTCCATTCCGCCTCGGTTACCGCTCTGCACGCTCCGGTCCTTACAGCAGTGTGGCACGGAGCAAGGCACCTCCCAATCAATGGAGCGGCGGAGCGGGGGGAGCAAGGAGCAGGTCAACTTGAGGGAAATGCTTCGCAGACAATTCTGTAGTCTCTGCTCTGCACGCACCGTTCTCCGCTCTGCACGCTCCGGTCCTTACAGCAGTGTGGCACGGAGCAAGGCACCTCCCAATCAATGGAGCGGCGGAGCGGGGGGAGCAAGGAGCAGGTCAACTTGAGGGAAATGCTTCGCAGCCAACAAAACGATGGTTTGTGTAGTTAGGTAACAAAACAGGCTTTTGTGCAATTTCACCCCTAGGTATACTCTGGACCTCTGCCTCGCCGCCTATTTGCCCATACCACCAGCACCACTGAAACTAGCACCAACAAGCCTACTATGGCCGTCTTCTCGGCCAGACTAGTGTTGACGGCTACAGCGCTCATGGCCACAGCGGGCACTAGCCCAGCCTTCACTATTGGCTTCAGGCTGGGATGCTCAGTTATGAACTCAGCTATTGGTGGGCTGACCTTGTAGTAAAACTCCACCAAACCTTGTCCCACAGGGTTGGTCAGCAGGTATTCATCTCTGAACTCACGCAGAATTTGTACTTCCTCAGCCATTGGCGTGCCATAGGCTGCAGTGGCGATGAAGCACAGCGAGGGCGCCTCTTCTGTGGTAAACTCCCAAAGTGCGCCTGCACTAAATATACTGTGTTCGTTGATGGCTGTCACTCTCCAATAATACGTAGTGTCCGGGTTCAATGTCGGGGAATATGTGGTCTCTGTCTGGCTCTCCGAGACTAATGGCGGATTTGTTTCAGTGCCGAAGTAGATATCGCAAGTAACATCCTCTTCATCGTAGGCGCAGGCCCAGCTCAGTGTCTTGTCCAAGGGGACTTCAATGGCATTGTTTATGGGTGAAGGATTGATCGGCGTTGGTATGCCTGTGATGATAATCTCGTCAACTTCCCCGTCGCCATCGTAATCCTTCTCAATAGTAATTCCAGGTTCGCCTACGGAGAGAGCATACCAGTCGATATAATACCGATCAATTGCCTCAGGTGTGATGGGGATATCGAGAACGGAGAATGTGGTTGTCTGTCCTTCGTTAACTACATCCATAGTCAGCCCATAGCTGCCGCTACTAATGCCCTCAATCTCGTAAAAATAAGCGTCAAATCCGTACAGAACGCTGATACTTTCGTCCTCTTGGTTGAACGTAGCCCACAAGATCTCGTCCCGGACTTCGCCATCAATCACTCCCGTCATGCAACCTTGTGAGTCATAAACCCTGAGTTCAGCCGGGCTGTTCAATTTAGCTTTAATCAAGAGAAGAATTTTAGCGAGTTCGATCTCAGGGCCAGCGGCGACCACGGTGCCGTCGGACTTCAGCCCTATCGTGAACTCCCGGCCTGCGGCGATCTGGGTAATATCCGTCCACCCGCCAACATTGCACTGCCCGTACCATTTGAATCCCACGGCGGTCACAGCGCTATCGGACTTAAGCCCCACCGTGTGATGCCCCCCTGCGGCGATCTGGAAGATGTCCGTCCAGCCTCCCACGTTGCACTGCCCGTAGCCGTTTGCTCCTACAGCCACCACTGTGCCGTCGGTCTTAAGTCCCACTGTGTGCTCCCCATTCCAATAGCCGTCTGCAGCCACCTGGAAGATGTCTGTCCAGCCGCCGACGTTGCACTGCCCATAGTCGTTGCCTCCCACGGCGACCACGGTGCCATCGGACTTAAGCCCCACTGTGTGATCGCCGCCTGCGGCGACCTGGACAATGCCCGTCCAGTTGCCAACGTTGCACCGCTCGCCCCAACAGGCTCCCACGGCCACCACGGTGCCATCGGCCTTAAGCCCCACCGTGTGCATGGATCCTGCGGTGATCTGGAAGATGTCCGTCCAGCCTCCCACGTTGCACTGCCCTTCGCCGTTATTTCCCACGGCGACCACGGTGCCGTCGGACTTAAGCCCCACTGTGTGCAGGGATCCTGCGGCGACTTGGATGATGTCTGTCCAGCCGCCGACGTTGCACTGCCCGTATTGGTTGTCTCCCACAGCGACCACCGTGCCGTCGGCTTTGAGTCCCACCGTGTGACGCCAGTCTGCCGCGACCTGAACGATGTTCGTCCAGCCGCCGACATTGCACTGCCCGTAGTAGTCGTATCCCACAGCGACCACCGTGCCGTCGGCTTTGAGTCCTACCGTGTGCTCCCAACCTGTGGCGATTTGGACTATGTTCGTCCAGCTGTCGACATTGCACTGCCCGTAGCCATTGTCTCCCACGACGACCATAGTGCCGTCGGATTTAAGCCCCACCGTGTGATAGAGGCCTGCGGCGATCTGGATGATGTCTGTCCAGCCGCCGACATCGCACTGCCTATCGTGGTTGTCTCCCACGGCGACCACGGTGCCGTCGGACTTAAGCCCCAATGTGTGATCGCCGCCTGCGGCGACCTGGACAATGCCCGTCCAGTTGCCAACGTTGCACTCCCCTCTGTTGTTCCAGCCTGCGGCGACCACGGTGCCGTCGGACTTAAGCCCCACCGAATGACCGCCTGCAGCAACTTGGATGATGTCTGTCCAGCCAGAGACATTGCACGCCCCAAAGTATTCGTCCCCGACGGCCACCACGGTGCCATCGGCCTTAAGCCCCACCGTGTGATAATCGCCTGCGGCGACTTGGATGATGTCCGTCCAACCACCGATATTGCCCTGTCCTTCGTTGTTACTTCCCGCGGCGACCACGGTGCCGTCGGACTTAAGCCCCACCGTGTGATAGCAGTTTGCAGCTATCTGGATAACATCCATCCAGCTGTCGACATTGCACTGGCCGAAGTCGTTCCAGCCTACGGCGACCACGGTGCCGTCGGATTTAAGCCCCACGGTATGCCAATAGCCTGCGGCGACCATGGGCGTTACCGGCCCTTGAGTCATATTCAGTGCTATTGCGGAAGCAAAGCTGGAGCTATCTATGGTCAGGTGACAGCTAGAATGGTCATCCGACCGAGGCACGATTGCCAAAGCTCCCGCTACCCAAGCAGGAAGAATCAGGCTGAATACGAGAGCCACAGAGAGCAGAGCTAGTAGCAGCATCTTTCTTCTTCTCATTGTTTCACCTATCTTGTCCATTCCACATTTAGCGAATTTATTGACGCATATAGTTGATTGGCTGTTAATCCTCCTTTTTGACATCAGAACAGAGATACGTTTTGCCTCTTCTTGTGCGCACCATGTGCCAATCCCTCATCTTTCCCGCATAACTACCTCTGACGAGAACAGGACCTTTATTGAAAGTCTTACCTCTTATGCTTACTGCTCTCATTCCTATTACACTTTCGCCTTTCTTTATTCGCCCTAGCATTTCCACCTCCTTTCTCAGTCAATTCCATTTACACCCAGTGTAGTTGGTAGCCTCTACTTGTTATAGGAAGTTAAGAGCTGTTCAAGTTTGCCTTTATCACGGAGTCTTCTAAGCCATGACTCCGTGACATTCTCTCTCCATCCTTTGGAACATCTCCAGAGCCAAGCTTGGTAATACAAGAACCAAAAATTGCCCCATAGAATCTTTGGGTGAGCCGTATCTCCTTTGTAGACGGCGTGAGCCGCTGTGAATACAGGAACCTGGGGTATCTCAAGCTCAATATCCCGTTTTCCTACCTCTAGTTCCCGAGCTATCTTTGAACCTAACATATCGTTAAATTCGTCAACAGCCTTGCCAACTTGAAGTGTTAGTGGTCCTATCATATTTTAACCAATGGTCTGGTATAGATTATGACTACTCCCTACATCTTTGGAACCAGTCGGCAAACATCATCATCTTCCTCGTTCAAATATATCATATGGAACCAAGCAGCGTGTGTCAACACATCTAGCTTTGCCCACAAGTGAGGCGGTGTCACTTCAAGATAAAACACAGTTTGAGAGGCAGAAAGCGATTGGGTAGTCCATCGCCCAATCCAAAGGTCATACCCCTCTATTGATATTCAGATACCTGTCTCTGAGCTATCAGAATTTTGGGGATAGATTGAGGCTTTGTGGAAATATTGCCGCTGCTCTGAATGCCATGAAGGCTGCTGTTTTCAGGATTGACTACCAATATATTTCCACGTCATGTACGGTCCCTATACTTTCCCATGTTACGCTCCAGCCGGACTCTGGGAAAAGGCTCTCAGGTACATAACGGTTGCCCAATCTAACATCTACCGTCTTGTCACAATTGGATGGGCCAGACTCCCATGTTGGCAGACCAGTGCAATCTATGAAGACCAGCCCTCTGTCTGTCGTTTTGAAAGCATTCAGAGCGTGGTCAGCACCCGGCAGCTCTACGGCTACATAAGCTCCGCGAATTCCAGCCCGTTCTGCGTTATTATGTACATCCCTAGCAAAATCACCGCACATATAGACACCAGGCACATAAGCCTTCTGGTCGGTTTTATCGTTCAGCAAAAAACCTAATAACTGCGCCCATGTCGGATTACTTGCCGTGTCATAGTTGACGATGTCGGCGCCTACATATGGCGGCTTGACACCAGACTCAACCACCGACCCCCAAGTATTTTTGTACAGCTCCAACTCCGATTCAAGAGAGCTACTAGTCAGTTCGGCAGAGCTCAGTTCTTGTTGGGCTGTGCTTAATTCCGCCTTCGTCTGGTCTAGGTCCCACTCCACAGCTCCTTTCTCTATACGGAGCACATCTAGCTCTGACCGGGTTTGTGCCAAGTTATTGAAGCTAACTAGGCCCCACGCCACAGCACCTATAGCAATCATGATTAGCAATGCGTAGACTACCTTATTTTCCATTGCTTCACCTCCTGTCCCTTTGGCACATCATATGAGAACAAAGTTGAGGTGTCAATACACCTCAACTTTGGGTAGTGTATCATTTTGAATTTCAACCCTTTTGTCTTACCTAAAAGGAATTTGCCTCAATCATTTTTTCAAGTGTGGCAGGGAATATATATTTTCTCTTTTGGGCATCCACTATGACTATAGCGACTTCTTGAGTCGCTTCTTTATCGCTACGTTCTTCTACAAAGGCTAATTTGCCTTCTTTTGATTCATTTGGCTGTAACCATATTGTGCCAGGTATTATACCTTCTTCAGCATCCCCAGAATCACTCGGAGGAACACCAACATAAGGAGGTATATGTTTTGTTTGATTTTTGTATTTTAGTTGTAACCTTATATCTATAATACCTAATGTTTTATCAGGTGAGCTATTGACAATCACTACATCATAAAGATATTCAAGCCTACGTGGGAAATCTGGTCTATTCCTATTCACTCGGTTAGTAAGTAGCCTAGCACCCAAAGACCTAAATAGTAACATGGGCTTGGATTCTAATTTTGTATATAGGTCTATTATCACCCAATAAGCGAAACCCAGAGTTAACGCACCCGAAATGATGGCTAACCAATTGACCCCAGAATCCCTAAAGAACGCCACAACAGGTGGCACCCATGATACAACAAAAGCAATCCCGCCCAGAGTTATGACCACTACCCTTTTAATTGGGAAATACCGCATACCCGTATTCTATCACTCGGTGAATTGTTTTGTCTCACAGAGCTTGACCTTGACAATGCTTGAGCGATTTAGTATTGTTAAGATATGGTGGGAAAACCACTGAAGAAGAAAAGAGATTCCGATTTTGCGGTAACTGCCTTCCGGGTAGTTCAAGAGGCTACTGGGCAAACAGAGACTGAATCAGAAGAAACAGAGCCAGAATTAATCGAAGGTAAGAATCCCCATGCAGTGGCACTTGGTAGACTTGGCGGGCTTAAAGGTGGCAAGGCTAGAGCTAACAAGCTCACTCCGGAACAGCGGAGAGAAATAGCCAAGCGGGCCGCGAATGCTAGGTGGAAAAAAGAGAGTTAGGTCAACATTTTGGTCAATTTTTTTCTTGACATGGTCAGCGGCGCGGTGTAAAATAGCAGTATGAACAGTTTTATTGATACTAGCGAAGAGGCGGAGGAACTGATTGGCCCAGAACTGGCATACCTGATACTCCAAAGTGCCCTACAGGGATTCAATGACTATTCTGACAATATTAGCGAGAAATCAAGGGCTATCTGTGGTGCCGCTGTAAAGGCTAGCTTTATCAATGACCACATGGTTTATCATGCTAGGAGGCTGATGGGGAATCATCCGGATGTTAGCTTCGTGTCTAGGAATGGCAGAACACATTTGCTGATTAAGCAAGGAGTGGAAATCAAACTCAAGAAGCTCAATACTAGAAGAAGGTCGAGCAATGTACTGACCGATGCTGTTTGGAGGTATAATAACCAGCTGCCCCTACCCTATCCCTTCCAGCCGGAGCTCCCAGGTTTCATGGACCCAATTACGCACCTTATTGCTGGCTATCAAACCAATAGATTGAAAACCGGTATTGAAGCCGTTTATATTGTGTGCCCATTAGGCAAACTGAATAAGTGGGAATGGAGAATTGATTTTGTTGCTCCGCCACAGCCAGTCAGTGAGCTCGAAACACCTCCAAGTGTTCCGCCTGAAACTCACAAAGTGGTTGCTAAGAAAGATAAAGTGCAAGCTCTTTGAGTCTACCTATGAACACTACGCCGGAATCTACCAATCCTCAGATGTTGACACTTGCCCGTCAGTCTCGCGGGCTTAGCCAGAGAGAATTTGCCGAACTGCTTTCTGTATCCCCCGGTTGGCTATCCAAAGTTGAGGCTGGCCTCAAGGAAATTCCATATGGGCAATTATTAAGGATAGCTGAGCTTCTGGACTATCCAGTGTCGTTTTTTCAGAATGGACAAAGGATATACGGACCAGGCATCAACCAGTTGTTCCATAGAAGCCGATACAAAGTTTCAACAAAAGTGGCGGACAAAAACCAAGCACTTATGGAAATACGTAGGCTGAATTTGGTTTCACTGCTGGTAGGTGTAGACATTGGAGATATTGAGGTCCCGACTTATGACCTGATCCAATTTGATGGCAGTGTACAAGATATAGCTCGCGCCGCGCGGGCAGCCTGGGGACTACCCAAAGGCCCAGTGATGAATGTTGTTAAGGTGATAGAAGAGGCGCGGGGGATTGTCATACCGATGGCGTTTGAGAGTAATCTGATTGATGCCGTAAGCTACTGGCCACCTAAGATGCCCCCTTTGTTCTTTATAGATTTGCACTATCCGATGGACAGGGTCAGATTCTCGCTCGCTCATGAGCTTGGTCATATAGTTATGCATCAGGATAACCCAAATCGATATATGGAGGTGCAGGCGAACGACTTTGCAGCCGAGTTTCTTATGCCGGAACAAGACATTAGGCCCTACCTAATTGACGTTTCACTAGAGAAATTAGCCGCCTTGAAACCTTATTGGAAGGTGTCTATGGCAGCACTATTGAAAAGGGCCAAAGACATCAACACTATCACACCACGTCATGCCAAGACGTTATGGATAGAGATGGGCAAGGCGGGTTATAGAGCCAGAGAGCCAGTAGAACTGGATATTCCCATTGAGAGGCCAAAGCTTTTGGAGGAGATTATAGGCATATACAGCAATGAAATGGACTATTCGCTCTCAGACCTGGCTAAGTTATTCAATCTTCATGAACACGAGGTTTGCCATATTTATTTTGGTGCGCCACTTAGTACTAGACACGAAGAGGTTCAAGCCGCCATAGAAGAAGCGAAGAGAATCCTCAAGGGCTACCAGAAGAACTAAAGGCAATTTTTCTGAAATTGATTTATTTTATGGGAGTTGCCTCTTGACAATGCTTGAGCGGTGTGGTATAATATTATCAAATAGAAAGGGGATAGGTCAGTGAACAAGCTAAGTCTGGAACGCAAAACACAAGTGATAAAGGTTCTATGCGAAGGTAATTCTATACGCAGTACCGCTCGCATAACCGGCACGGCCATTAACACAGTCGTCAAACTGCTCAGGGAAGTTGGAGCTGCTTGCCTAGATTATCAGGACAAAGCAATGCGCAATTTATCGTGCAAAAAGCTCCAGTGCGATGAAATCTGGAGCTTCGTTTACGCAAAGGCTAAGAACGTGCCAGAGGAACACAATGGCGAATTTGGTTATGGTGATGTCTGGACTTTCACAGCGATAGATGCAGATACAAAGCTAGTTCCTGCTTGGTTTGTTGGATTAAGGAACGTAGATTATGCTTGTGAGTTTGTTAATGACTTGAAAGGCCGACTGGCGAACAGGGTTCAGCTTAGTACCGATGGACATGGAATGTACTTAGAGGCAATCGAATATGCCTTTGGTGGAGATATAGATTATGGGATGCTAGTTAAATTATATGGGACGGAGCCTGATGGTAGAAGGCGTTATAGCCCGGCTAAATGCCTAAGTGCCACAAAGCACGTTGTGCAAGGCAAGCCAAATTATGAGGCAATCTCAACAAGCTATGTAGAACGCCAGAATCTTACAATGAGAATGAGCATGAGGCGGTTCACGAGATTAACCAATGCCTTTTCAAAGAAATTGGAGAATCACGAATATGCCCTAGCTCTCTATTTCATGCACTACAATTTTGCTCGTCCACACAAGACTTTAACTAATCCTTATCCTAAGACACCAGCAATGGCAGCAGGACTAACCAATCATATTTGGTCTATTAAGGATATTGTGAAGTTGGTAGGTTAGACTCAGTTTTGGGGCCTTAAGGATAGAAAAAGGTCCTGTATGTTAGGTCATAGACTGGCTTTGATTCGGCTGAATTGAACTTGACTAAAGCATTCCAGTCTATTTCTCCATTTATTACAAATTTTTCGCTAAACTCTATGGTAAACTTGTTTACTATTTGAGCGTATTCCTTTTGAAATTCCTCATTCTTTTCCTTTGCTGAATAACCAAGAGGTTTAATTATTTTCAAATACAAGTCATGATTCCCAGATATAAATTCCCAGAACTTCTGGCCACAATATTTGAAGTAGTCACCCCTATCCGTTTTAACATTCCTACCGTAGCAGCACCCATTAACGGCAATAACATGTAGGTTGAAGTTGCTGGTACGAATTGTCTGCTTGGCCTTTCTGAAGTCGTCCCGCATCTTTCTGATTTGGCTACTGTTTCCCCAATTTGGGCCCGATTTGATTGCTGCAATATAGCGCACATTATCCTTATTGAACTCCAAGTCTATACCCTGGGTTGATGACTTCCAGCCGTTATAGACTTTCTGGTTGACGAAGATAGCTAATCCCTCTAGGAAGTTTCCAAATATCGTCTCCTCTTGAGAGGATAGGTGGGCATCGAGCAAAGTTGTTACTAAGTCTTGAGCCAGCAGGATGTTTCGAGCCTTGAAAAGATAAGGGTTCTTCCTAAGTATAATATTGTCTAATTTAAGCCTTCTTATGCTATCAAGCCTACCTTTGTGAAAGCTACCGATGTTCTGTTCTACGTACTGGCCAACTTCGTCTATTTCGATTGGACACATAAAACTAGGCTCCTAGAGTTGCCGTTATGCTTGGCTCTCCATTCCTCTATGGTCTTTTGAGCTAATTCGCGATAGCTGCTCATAGCCTCTATCCCAATGTAGTGCCTTTTCAAGTTCAGACAAGCAATAGCCGTTGTCCCTGAACCCATAAAAGGGTCAATCACTACATCTTCTTCCTGGGTAAAGAGTTTGATAAACCATGTTGGTAATTGCAGAGGGAATGAAGCGCTATGACCACGGTTGGCGCATTCGGTAGCTAGATGTAATACGTTCGTAGGATAGACACGTTCCTTCCCCAGCCAGTTTGAAACATTCTTGCCGAAGCCACTCCCGACCTTAGACTCGTCTCTTATAAGGTCTGTTTCACTGAGCTTGGATAGCCTCTTTTTGCTCCAATCACCTATTGGAACCGTAACAGCCTCTTGATACATCTTAAATCTTTTTTGCTTGTTAAACTGCAAACATCGTTCCCATGCATCCCTAAACCGATTCGGCCACTTGCCAGGGTAACAATTTTTCTTGTGCCAAATGTATTCCTCTGTCCATAGCCAACCTTGTTTTTTCATTTCGAGGATCAGCTCAAGGACATAGGTTTGGCGTTCGCCATTGCTCGCTCTTTCCTTTATGTTTAGAACAAAGGTGCCATCATTCTTTAGAACTCGCTGTAACTCAGCAGATATTGGCAAAAACCACTTGACGTACTCTTTTATGAGAATTCCCTTATATGTCTTCTTCCGATTATCAGCGTATGGTGGCGAAGTGAAAATGAAGTTGACACAAGAGTCCGGGAGGGATTTCAAGGCAACTATTGCATCGCCAGAGAGTATCGTGTCAATCTGTGGTAGGATACTCGTTTCAACTGACATTGCCAGAACTCTATTGGCCTTTTGCTATCTAACTATATTTTACACCATTTCCATGCTTCCGGGAATACTAGAAAGAGAAAGTAAAAGAGGATAGATAACGAATTACCTATCCTCTTTCGCTCCTACACGGAATCTCCTAGTGAGGCAAGAAATCGGCAATGAAGATGATAAACGCTCCGACTAGAGCCAAGACAACGGTAAGGATGATATCGCCCTTTATTGCCTCTGCCCCGATTCTGATTATTATATCGGTCAGGTAATAAAACCTCCCTTTAGATTTTCAATGTTAGTATAAAAGAAGTGGTATATTGTGTCAATTTGAGAATCGGGAATTTCAAAATGATACACTACCCAACTTTGCACTGAGATAAAGGTTGAGAATAGCTTGAGGTTTTGTCGGAGGATTGAGCAATTTTTGAGAAGAGATTTGGCTTTCGGAGGAAGGCAGGCTACCGCACCTTTGTGAACACCTCTAAGCCTTCCATTTCAGCTGTTATCTTTTCTCGGTCACCTGCTGTAAAGATTTGCATACCTTTCCCGCTTACATCGTAATTGACAAGTACCTGAAATTTGTCTTCCGTCGTCTCCAGCAGATTCACATCCACCGTAGTAGGACACCTCCTTACATCAAAGGTAAAAGGAGCAGCCCATCCAGAGCCTCTCTTAAACCTGTAGCTATTAGGAGAACTCTTCTCCAACTTATATCCTTGTGTTGCAAAAAAGGCTGGAATTCTTTCTACCTTGTCTTTCTCTATTTCAAAAGTCTTTGTGAACTTCATTTTTGGCGTCTCTCCTTTTGTTCCTTATTGTCTGCACCTCTCCAAATCCGCTGGCTGGGCTACTCCTCTTTTACCCAAGGTTGCTCTCCCCATATCAATCCCTAGACTTCTTTCCTGTGCGACAGCTCAAACAACGTCTGTCCTGAAATCCCGCACTCAGGGTTTGAGCAGACATACTGTCCCTGTTTCCCAACATAGTTGACAGACAAATACCCGCACTTCGGACATTCTATTTTGCCGCCAAATTTCTCCTTTTCCTCCTTCCTTTCCCTTTTCTCGCAACAAACAGGACAGGTACAAGCATCTGGGTGCTGTCCATGTTTGCCTTCATACCACCTAAACTCTCGCTCGTCCATCGTCCGTTAAACTCTCACCCCCCTTTCAAATTCTCTGGCTGGGCTACTCATGGAGTATTCACATCATCTTTCGGGTTTCTCATCAATCCTGTCAACCAGAATTTTGAGGACAACTAGGTCGTGCATAGGACAGTCAGGGTTCTGACAGGAATAACCGCCAAGCTCATAATCAGGTGAATACCCAACTGCCCACACAGGGCCGACTCTAGACATGGGTTGGATAGTATCACAACCGCAAGTTGGACATTGATAATCCTCAAACATTGTTATTGGGACATCGACGTAGACGGGAGTCCTACAGACTAGCCTTTTTAGCTTCTCCCACCATCCAGAATTCTCCTTCTTGGCAACCTGTTGTCCTATCTCCTCCGCAAACCGCTCTCCAAAAGCTTCGTTTCTCTTGTTGACTCCATTTGCTATATGTTCTGCTGTATCCCAAAACCATTTTTCAACATCGTAGGAATTGCCAATCTCTCTATCAATACTTATTTGGCATATCACTTCGCCTTGCTTATTGTGCACGTCCACAATCACGTAGCTTCCTCCTAACTAAACAACATCGATTTGTCATCATGTCCTCTGTAGAAGCAATAATCTCATCTACTCATCAGCCACAGCATACATTGTAATCGTAATTACGCCACTTGCCGAGGAATTGCTTGCCTTGCCTATACTGCTAGTTGCCTCACTATCGGGAACGCCGGTATCGGCAATAGAAACGGCAGTATCACTTAGCCCCACTAGGATTAAGCCCAGTAGTAGGACTATGAGCGTGACCGAAATGACTAGCCTTGTCACCGCTTCTTTCCCCTAATTCAATTATATCCCTGAAGCACCTAAGATGAAATATGTCTGAAAGCTTCTAATAGCTCTTCCTCGATACCTCTTGTATTTGAGCATTGTATAACACTGCCGTATCAGGACTACTATTATTCCAAACAGCTTTTCCAGAACCGAAACTAAAACCACCATATTCCGGGTGAATTTCGTTGGTATAAACCCTTATACTCTCCCCTGGCTGTAAAACATAAGTTGGAAAGGTAAATGAGGGATATCCCTCAGATATGTCCTTCAATACCCATCCTTCCAAGTCTTGCGAGGTATCACCAAGATTTGTAATTTTCACATACTCATCGGACTCCGTTTGGTAAACGACGCCATCGTAGAAAATGTAAGTGATTTGAACATTGCTACCGATGCTAGGTTCTTCCTCAGTTGTAGCACTGGGGCAAACCACCGGGGGTACATTGTTCGCGGGAAGCACATTGTATGTCACTCCATCTGTCGTGATTATGATAGTCCCGTGAACATCCGTGCCGTATATCTCAGCACCAACTTCGCAGAGATTAATGATAGTTTCCTCGTGAGGATGCCCATAGCTGTTACCTTGCCCAGCCATATAGATGGCACACTCAGGCTCAGCCGCTTGTAAGAACTGTAATGATGATGCCGTTCGTGAACCGTGATGCCCCACCTTTAGTATCTCCACATCTGGAACAATGCCCTCCGCGAGCATACTTGCCTCAGCTTCCTGCTCGGCATCTCCAGTAAACAAGAAGTCAACTTGTCCATAGCTAAGGCTCAAAACGATGGAGTTATTGTTAGGGGTGCCGCTCAAGTTGATAGGATGAAGCACATTAAAGGTAAGGTTGCCAGCCTGAATAGTGTTTCCTCTCCTCGCTTCATACACCTCACAACCTTCGGAATTGACCGCCGACATGAACTGGGAGTAAGTCTGTGAAGTGCTGGTGTCTCCATTTAGCCAGATTTCGTCAACCTCAAAGGCACCTAGGACTGCAATCAGTCCACCTATGTGGTCAGCATGAGGATGGGTAGCTACCATTACCTCAAGCGGGCCATCAACATAATCATCAATGTAGCTGACTACGCCTGGGGATTTGTCCCCTCCATCAATCAATACTTCCGTATCACCAAGGTCCAAAAGCATAGAATCACCCTGCCCAACATCGATGAAGTGAACTGTCAAAGTTCCAGGTGGGACAACTTTGAAATGGGCATTGACAATCTTGTCCGAATCCATGCTGATAGTGACTGTATTAGAAGAACCTGTAGCAGCGCCATCCCAATACTCAAATGTATAACCACTATCCGGGTTGGCTGTCAGTGGTACATGCTCGCCGGACCTGTATCTACCACCTTCAGGAGACACAGAACCCGCTTGGGGAGGGTTGATATTTACGCTAAGCGTGTATCTTTGTTTCCATGGTTCAAAGTGAAATAACAGTATCGCTACGATAATGGCTATGGTACAAGCTGTGATGATTCCTGCCAGCGTGTTCCTACTCATTCCACCATCCCTCTACTTCGTGCTAACCGCTGCAACCTCAATTGGCTGCGATATATCAGTAACCGTTACATTTTCGCCGACATTCAATTCAAACCGCTGTTCACCCTCGGGCGAAGTAAGGAAAACGGTGCAATCAACATTACCCACATTCTCAATCATAACTCCGTTATCTAGTTCAGTTACGGAAATCTCCAATCTAGCCTCTGGTGCACACGACAAGCCTAGTAAGCTCACAAGAAGAATGCAGCAAATCAGAAATTTTGTTTTCATCAACGCTTAACGATATATATGGTAAGCCGAGTAGCGGGCACAGTCAATACCCATCATATGGGTATCTATAATTGAACAAAGGTCAGAATTGTTCAGTCGGTTCGGGTCACTCAGACAGACACAGTATATCAAGACAGCTGCTCCAAAGGGGATCTCGCTCCCTTGTGTGATATTAACAGACGGTATAAAATTAGATTACTTAAAAGGACTCAATTTTATGAGACTCATCTGCTCTGGTGAGTGAGTACGGCAGAAGAATTATACCATGGAAGCCGAATTGTTCTTACAGTCTCCCGGGGCGAGTAGTGCCATCTACATGGCACTGAATGGGCTTGTGTGCAACGCGGCCTACACAAGGATGCGAACAGCGATTGCGTTTGCTAGCCGGGACGGCGTCTCTTTGCTGGCCGAAGCAATTGGGGCTCGCCCTCAATCCCTATCAATAGAGTTGGTCGTTGGACTTGACGGCAGAATCACAGAACCAAGAGCCATCGAACAACTAGCGAGCCTCTTTCATGGCGGAGTGCGATGCTTCGAGTCACGGGAGGCAGACACGATGTTTCACGCCAAGACGTTCTGCTTTGATAATGAAGAAGACAACGGTCAGTGTGCTCTTTTGATCGGATCATCCAACCTTTCTGCCGCGGGTCTTCTGAAAAATCGCGAAGGTGGTTTATTGCTCAAGCTGGACGTAGGTGAAACGCACGAGTCAAGACGCAACTGGGAAACTTGGTGGAGGCAGATTTGGAATTCGGCGCAACCTGTAACTGCCGCTCTTATTGCAGACTATGTGATGAAGTATCGTCGTTCACCTCGCCTGCCAGCGCCAGATCGTACTAGTGGTCGGCGTCGCGAGCATGCTAGATTGAACATCCGAAATGCTAACGAGTTGTGGCTTGAAGTTGGAGCAATTACAGGCGGGTCAGCAAACCAACTGGAGATTCCTAGAGAGGTGGTTACATTTTTCCGAGTCGATCCGAATCGCTTCAGAGCTCGCCGTTTTCTTGTACTCACTCACGGCGGTCACAGATGGGAATCAAACCTGATGGCGTATTACATACGCAACGGGATGTGGCGTATCAATTTTGACACTAGTATTCCGGAGGTTAGCCGTAGAATGTTGCGAGGCCTCTTTGTACGTTTCCGCCGCACTGAGGTTCTAGACACGTATGACTTTTCTGCACTAAAAGCGGCGGCGGTGCGCCCGCTCCAAGTTGCGTCAAGAGCCCTGGGAAACAGTCGAACTACACCATTGCGGGCATACGGATGGTTATAGTTGTTTGGTGAGAAAGTGATAAATGACTCGCACATTAAGGGACTACAGCGGCTTGGCAAAGCAGGGCGTGGCGCAAGAGGAGAGTTTGGCAAGGGCTCGACTATCGCTGGACAGAGTCGGCAGGGCAATGGAAACTAACTTATTATACTATGGCGACAATCTTGATGTTCTTCGGCGCCATGTGAAAGATGAAACCACAGACTTAGTCTATCTCGACCCGCCCTTCAACAGCAACGCTGACTACAACGTGCTATTCGCCGAGCAAGACGGGTCACGGGCTGCTGCTCAGATTAAGGCATTTGAAGATACGTGGAAGTGGGATGAAGCCGCAGCAAAGGCCTACCAAGAGGTGGTAGAAGCCGGAGGCAAGGTGTCACAGACTCTGCAGGCCTTCCGCATGGCGTTGGGGGATAGCAACATGCTAGCCTACCTGGCTATGATGGCACCGCGCCTTGTGGAACTGCGCCGTGTAATGAAGCCGATGGCCAGCATATACCTTCACTGTGACCCGACGGCAAGCCACTATCTCAAAATGCTAATGGACGCGGTGTTCGGGCCGGAACATTACCTGAATGAAATCTCTTGGCGCCGGTCCAACCCTAAGAGTCATATACGTGTCAATTTTCCTAACTGCCGAGACGTTATCCTACGGTATTCGAAGACGGCCCACGTCAATTTCAGGATGGTCTATGCAGAACACGACCCTGAGTATATCGAAAAGGCCTATCGCTACCAAGATAGCCGAGGGCGTTATCGTCTTCTTCCATTACTCAACCCCAATGACAACCGTCCAAATCTTACATATGAGTTCCTCGGGGTGACCCGCGTTTGGCGATGGACTCGGGAGCGAATGGAGAAAGCCTACCAAGATGGTCTGGTCGTCCAACTCAAATCCGGTGCGGTTCCCCAATACAAGAAGTATCTATCTGAGTCGAAGGGGCGGACAATTACCGATAATTGGGACGACATTGGGCAAGCGGCAGGGAACGAGTCGCTCGGCTACCCCACCCAGAAGCCAGAAGCCCTGTTGGAGCGGATTATCGTCGCAAGTACTACTGAGGGCAATACCGTGCTAGACCCATTCTGCGGCTGCGGCACAACAATAGTGGCCGCTCAACATCTCAGACGGCGATGGGTGGGGATCGACATCACTCACCTGGCTATCACCCTAATAAAACACCGATTGCTGGACTCCTTTGGTGACCAGGTATCGTATAAAGTCATTGGTGAGCCTGTATCTGTGCCCGATGCCGAAACACTGGCACAGCAAGACCCATACCAGTTCCAGTGGTGGGCATTGGGTTTAGTTGGCGCCCGACCAGTGGAACAAAAGAAGGGTGCTGACAAAGGCATAGATGGTCGTTTGTACTTCCATGATGATGTCGACAGCAAGACGAAGCAGATTGTCATCTCAGTGAAAGCAGGCCATGCAAGTGCACCCCATGTGCGTGACCTGCGAGGTGTCCTAGATCGTGAGAAAGCTGAGATTGGCGTGCTCATAACTATGCAAGAGCCTACTCCAGCCATGCGCTCAGAAGCAGCAGGTGGGGGCTTCTACATATCTCCAGTTTGGGGCAAAAGCTATCCTCGACTTCAAATTCTAACTGTCGCTGAATTGTTGTCGGGCAAGGGCATAGACATGCCACCTTTGCGACAGGTGAGTGCCACTTTCAAGAAAGCGCCGAGGGCTAGGGCTAAAAACGCACGGACTTTACCGATGTCGCTGGACAGGTCTGAAACAGACACCAGCTAGAGGGCGTAGTTTAATGGCGTTTAGAGGGAACATCATCCTGCTCGACCTCTCAGTCCAACCAAAACAGTCTTCTTTACGCCCAACACAAAACGTCAGAAGGTTACTTACCACTTAGAAAAGCTTGCCCGTGGCTCCAGTTAAGAGCCAAGCAGTTGCTCTAAATCTGGAGCATGCTATTAGGTTCAACCGAATTTCGCGCAGCTAATTCCGTCACTTATTTTTTCTAATTCATTTTTGATGTTTTACATATTCTGAGTAGTGTCAGTTTCTTCAATAAGGTCATTAGCGAAAATGACCGTTCTGGTGTTCTCTGGAGCGACTAGGACTGGCCACCAGAAAGGTGAACCACGCCATCCTTGTTCCTCCAAACCATTCTGACGGAGCAACATTAGTGTTGGTATATCCTTAGCCATCTCTTTGGCAATAGTGAGGTCCGTTTCAGTATCTGGGTTGTCTACGAACCTACGAGACTGCGGTCTATATCTTGAGGCGTTTCTGTCACGCCTGACTAAGCACCAGATCTTTCCTGCGTTTTCCCGGTTCTGTGCATTCTTAGATAAGTATTCCATACTTGCCTTGAATGCCTTAATATCCCACGCATATCCATCTTCGTAAATAAACATTTTGTTAATATCGTCTACTATCCAGGTTGCGACATGAATATCCATAGGGAACGGTTTCGCAGGGTCGATTTCTGGCTGACATTCAGAAATCTTCTTATCCAGTTCTCCCTGAATGTCCTTGACTTTGGTCTTATAAGCAGTCTGGAATCCCCAAGGTAATAGCCTTTTGGACGGTGTCAATGTAGTAATTGTTGATAGCATAATCTTGTTTGGCGAACAGGGTTTAATACGGTTTTTCTGATCTTTACGAATGAATACAACGCCATTTTCTTGGGCTCCTTTTTCGAATGCTTGTCTGAGAGCCGTATCAAATTCGTTTATTCTTTTCATAACATCATATATCCCTTTTGGAGTATAAAATCTTGTGACGGCTAAGTCTTCTATTTGTCTGTTGCCGAACATTCGTGAGTGTTGTAAAACTGTATCTTGCTGAAATTTGCCTGGCCTACGTCCATAGTAGAAGCCAATAAGATTATCTATTGTCAAGCCGCGGTCCAGAATTTGACCACCTATAAATATATTCAATGGCGTAACCATTTGTAGCTGCCCACTCTCACTCAGCATCTGCTTCACATCAGTTTCAGAATTTACTTTGTTGATCATCAAATGGCCTTCCATGAGCGCTACAATGACACTATCCTCCACTTTTTTATAGTCTGGAATGTCGCATCCAAGAAGCTTAAGGGAACGAACTAAATCATCGTAAGAATGTTTAATTAAAATGGGCAACTCAGGAGATTTCTTATTCGCACATTCGATTAATGCATCTTTGAGTGCGTTTACTATGCTCTCTTGCCAAGCATGTGAGGCCCTATTGTATTCAGTATGCACCACGAAACTATATTTGGCATTCTCAACCCTCTGTATTCTTCTGATGCATGTTCCAACAATGAAATTCATTATAGCCTTGCGGAGCACGCTTATTCTTTTGCTTGTCAGAACATCTTTAATTTTGAAAGATCTCCCATCCTTTCCTCTAAGGATATCTAACTCATCCATCGACACCTCTTCATATATATATGAAGCGATAGATTCAATATTATCGGGTTGGTCAAAATAGAAGTCTCCACCAATGTAACCCTCATAAATAGGCAGTAGCTTCGTGAAAGCAGGCCTAGTAGGCATGAAAACTTCGTTTGTTTGCTCTATCCCGAGGTCTTCCGGCTGTAAATACAAAGAATAGGGGGTGGCTGTAACCTGAAGGAAGGAAGAGGTAGCGACTTTCTGCCTTAATTCATCAATTTGCTGAGCTATTTTATTGAGCTGAATTGTATCCGTTGAATAATCTTTATGAAACCCAATACTGGCGTAATCAGCTTCATCATCAATTATTAAGATCTTCTTTCTCGCGAGGTCAGGATAGATATCTTCAAGCAGAGTTTTGATACGTTCCAAATTGTCGGCCTGCTTTTTAGAGACTACGATTAGTTTCTGCTTCAAGGTATACTGTGTCAAGTTCTTTGGTATTTGCAGTATATCAAAGATCTTTAGCTTGTCGTACTCTATGAAATACTTAAAATCACGCTTAAGCCTTTCATAAGTTTGCTGAGCCAAGGCTATGGTGCCTTTGGTAAGTACGATCGCCACATCATAGTCATTGTCGAAAGCTAGAGCAATCACTCTAATAAAGGCTCTAGTTTTGCCGCTCTGTATCTTCCCAAGCAGCATACCTGGTCTTTTGGCACTCGTATCACTCGACTGGATATTGGCTACAGTCCCCTCTATGCATGACTTTAGCTCCGATGTATCTAGCTGATTATTCGTTAGCCGTTTATAGAACTCTCCATCTGTTATCATTTGGTTGCATTCTCTCTCCGAAGATATAGGAGTCGATTGAAGACAAATTTTCTATTATTCAGTTTACATTATATCACATCAGAGGAGTTTTGAAATATACCTAAATTAGCAAGACTAGTCTCGGATATTAAAACTGATATTAAATTGAAATATTAAAGGCCGGTTCAAATGTTGTGGCTCTGTCTATTGTACAGTGCCGTCCATGCTCCTCCGGACTAAACTTGATACTTCTTACGTCACAATCAGCCAGATTGTGACCCCAGCCAAAGCCACCTATTTCACAAAACGATGGATAGTTCGGTGCCCTGCAATACGGGCTTCAGGAACAGAAGGCACTTCCTGTCAGGGCACTCAAATCGATTACGAGCGAAGTCAAAGCGTAGGGAGCGCTCTTCACATTCCGGGCACCTAGTTAATTCTTCTGCCATCTAGGCCGCCCCACTGCGGGCAGTCACCGCCGCTCACCTTCTGAGCATTATGGCTGTTAACGGTGACTGGAGCCCGTCCCTGGTGACCGCATTTCATCTCTTTCCTTTCCTCAATCTATCTTTTATTTTAGTCAAGAGTGGTCGTCTCTTCTTTACACATCTGACACAAGCACAAGTACGTGGATGTTTTCCATACTTTCCCTCGTACCAGTTTCTCTCTTGATTATTCAAAGGAGTTTCTTGATCCTGTCCGATGGAGTTACTTTCCGCATACCCAGTATGCCCTAACGCTATTCAGTACAAGTACAAATCGTGTAAGTTAGTTGGTAGTCTGCATACCATATACTATTATTCTGGAGTACGATATTGTGCCGACCATCGTTTTGAGCCATGAAGGTAAAATTAGCCTGTTTATTGGAACCGAAATCCCTCAGAGTATTACCTAATGGATCTTGGATATAAGTCCGAATCGGAGTATTCGGTGTGTTTGGGGTTTGCCAATACAGGTCCCCTTGAACCCAATCAAACCGATTGAGCTGTATTGGTATAGATACAATATCACCCCATCTACCAAGAGCGTCTTTTGATACAGCACCAGAAGCTGTCTGTTCACCTTCCATCGTGCATCTACGACATTCAAGCGTTACCGAGGCGTCGTTGTTCATAGTCACCTTCCCGGGGAATGCATTGTTATCATCAGCCCCAATCCAGTTCTTGGGGCAGTAGGGAAACAGCGGTGTGGCGGTTATCTCTACCGTGGTTCCTGCCTTATATATGCCGCTTTCGGGGCTGACTGTTCCACAATTGTCAGGGCTGCATGACGTGGTAAGGCTGTAGACTTTGGCGAACTGAGCAGTGACAGCTTTATCTCTATCCATAAGGATACTCACTGGATTAGCAGTTCCTGATGCATCGCCTCCCCAATAATCAAATCCATATCCACTGTCTGGGACTGCTGTGATTCCGACTTGAGTCCCCGCTTCAAACACGCCACTGCTAGGTTCAACAGTGCCACCATTTGACGAGCTAGTTTGAAGCTCATAATTCTTCTTGGCAAATCTGGCGACTATCTGCTTGTCTGAATTCATTTTCACCTGTAGAGGATTACTACTTCCTGAAGCTGCACCTCCCCACTCAACAAATTCATAATACTCGTTAGGAGTTGCTATAAGAGTTACAGTGCCCTTGAAAAGCCCGTTTGAAGGACTGACAGTTCCACCGTCGCTAGGAACTACTGAAGTAGATAATTGCCTCTCCACATTCAGCTCATTGTCACATCTGGATACGACTAGAACGGAAGAAACTGCCGCTACTACGATCAGCACAAGAAATATTGCTCCTTTACTCATATCAGCTTCTCCGTGATAATGTTTTTCTAAACGACTTAGCGACCTCTTATACCATAGCTTCAGCCTATTATCTTTGAACCGCATTATACTCGCATTTCACAAAATATCAATTCATTTGATCACAATTTGACCAGTATTTTTCACTACTTAACCAAAATGGCTACAGATACTTGTTCTAGAGTGATTATTTATGTATCCTTTACTCTACCCAGGTAACCAACCGTATGGTTCTCGACTTCCGTGGCAGTGACAATAACTAAGGAGATCACGCTTGCCTAAATACACCACACTCGGCACTGAAAGCACTTCGGGATACAATCAAGATATGCGTCGACATCCTAGGAACAAACGACTAGAGCCTAGATATACATTTAATGTTGGCGAATAAAATGCTATATTATCCGTAGAGGAGGAAAATGTCTGATTGGGAAACGAGGCTTTTTAGCTGCATAAGATGAAAGCCGTTCTGACTGTGCTTCTAGTACTTCTAGTGGGCTTTGTTGGCGTTGCGAATGTTGGCTGTGACTCAAGGTCCCAATATGCTGGCACGTATGTGGGGGTTGGGGAGTTGGTTTCATGGCTTGAACTCAGGGCAGACGGCACGTGGCGGAACTTGATTCTCGAGTATGGGAAGTGGGAGGTAGATGGTAATCAGCTAACGCTCACTCGGGCTGACGGGAGTGGGGTTGAAAGATACATCATAGAGGCCGGTATGATAATGCTAGAAACGGGCGAAGTGGTTCTTGTCAAAGCCGAGGATTCTTGATCTGTTTTCTATTCGTGCAGGCCCGCAAGCCAACGCCGACATACTAGTCAGAGTACTGCTGCGACTATTGCCATTATTATCCGTGGCGTCATTTGCTCAAGTGTTAATGCCTAAACAGCCTGTGCCATATACTCTGTGCAAGTCCATGTCTAGGGGATTCTAATAAGCCTAATTGGTCTTCTGCTATCGTGGCTCTAGCTTTCCAGTAGCACCCAACGAAATAACGTTTTGTTCAGCTTAGGAAACAAAAGCCTGGAAGGTATCCACACTTTCATTTTAAGAATCTCATTCATGCTGCGCAACTAACCCCTCTGAAATCACCTCTAAAGTGCATTTGACGGGTGTCTGCAGAGGAGTAGAATAGAGACAGGGGGTGAGGAGTGAAACTGAATAAAGAGACCGCGCTATATTCAGTCATACGCTCAATGCTACATTCAGCCATATGTTCAATAATTCTTTTCATTGTGATGATGGTTTTCATTGAACTAAACTACATAGATTTTCAGGTTATTAAACAAATATACCTTCCCATATGGGCTATTGCAATTATAGCGATTTTGTTTAGGCAATATGTCTTCAGTTATATTTTCGTTTCGTCAGCAGCACTTGGATTAATAGTTGAGTATTTAATTCATTACTATCAAGCGGAACCTTCAATGAAAGGTGCTGTCGTTAACACCCTGATTATCTGCTTGGGATTTTTGATTGGAGTTGTTGTGCAGGTAGTCGTCATAAGAAGTAGAAGGCATAGTGTAAGCAAGCCGACGAAATTATAGAAATTGGGCTACTCAGATTATTGAGAACAGCCCAACGTCTTGACGGAGCAAGATTTAAGAGTCCTGTGCTTTTTTCGACAGGTATTTTTCACTCATACTTGAAATACCCTTACTGTAGCTCAGCCAACCAATGTTTTCATTACGTACCCAGTTATGCCGTTGAACAATAACTTGTTTTGTTCAGTAAGTCACATTAGCCTTTTTTGATTAGTGAGTCACAGTCCATCGTTTTGTTGGCTGCGAAGCATTTCCCTCAAGTTGACCTGCTCCTTGCTCCCCCCGCTCCGCCGCTCCATTGATTGGGAGGTGCCTTGCTCCGTGCCATACTGCTGTAGGGACCGGAGCGTGCAGAGCGGGGAGCGGTGCGTACAGAGCAGAGACTACAGAATTGGCTGCGAAGCATTTCCCTCAAGTTGACCTGCTCCTTGCTCCCCCCGCTCCGCCGCTCCACTGATTGGGAGGTGCCTTGCTCCGCGCCATACTGCTGTAGGGACCGGAGCGTGCAGAGCGGAGAGC
>Ga0315547_1000851_pt1 | contig 26812 bp, 26 predicted proteins | sample SalMarSW160240MG_2_FD_202542 | JGI IMG/M metagenome (GOLD analysis project Ga0315547, IMG submission 202542) | Salt marsh sediment microbial communities from the Plum Island Ecosystem LTER, Massachusetts, United States - Salt Marsh Sediment SW1601-240 ...
CGGCTAACTCCCTGATCGAGGTAATCCAGGATGCGGTGGACGCTACCGGCATGACCGATGTGCCTGTCGAGGACCGCACCAGGCTGCTCTCGGATAACGGGGCGGGCTACGTCTCCAGGGCCTTCCGGGAGCTTGTTGATGCCGCCTGATCATACCAAAGTGTTCGGTTTAAAAAGTGTCCCATTTCGCTGATTGACAACATGACAAATTCAATAAAATATCACTTGTGTAAATGAGTATTAGTGATTATAATTAGAGATTGAAAAGGAGGCAAGCGGCCTCCGCCTTTTCTAAGGGCTACATGGGGTTCAGAAGGTCGCCAGTTCAAATCTGGCCGCCCCGACCATACACTCGAAATTAGATGGCGAGACCGCAGTCTCGCTTCTCCAGCTATAAAGAATCGAGGTCTTCACGCGGCGTTAAAGGCAGTCCCCCGCCGGCATTTATGGACTCCCCGGTAACATAAGATGAAAGTTCTGATGCCAGGAATAACGCCACTCCCGCGATTTCCTCCGGCGTACCCATCCTCTGCATCGGCACTTTACCATCCAGCATTTTAAAAAAGGCTTCCCCTTCTTCTTTTGTCATTTCCTTCAGCATCTCATTAAAAAATTCCGAACGTATCGGCCCCGGCAGTATAGCGTTTACCGTGATATTAAAGGGAGCCAGTTCAAAAGCCAGGTTGACTGTTAATGAAACAACCCCGCCTTTAGCCGCATGATAATGAACGATAGGCGCGGGCGGATGGACGGCGCCCATCGAAGAGACATTGATAATTTTGCCGTACTTGTTTTTCTTCATACTGGGAACGACAGCCCGGCAGCATAGAAACTGGCCTTTCAGGTTAACGCCGACAACCCTGTCCCAGTCCTCCTCGCTCGTATCCTCAATCGCCCCTTCTTTCCCTCCCGTTATCCCCCCCGCGTTATTTACGAGGATATCTATTTTGCCGAATTCTTTAATAGTCCGCGTCACCATATCGCTCACTTCGGCGCTGTTTGAAACATCAGCCGCTATCGCCAAGGACCTGCGACCCAGCGCTTGAACCTCCCCCGCGACCTTCTTAACGCCTTCAATATGCAGTGCGTTAACGACGACGTCACAACCCTCCTCGGCAAATTTAAGGGCAATACCCTTACCGATTCCCCTGGCGCCTCCGGTAACAAGAGCGACTTTATTCTCGAGTAACACCTGCGGCCTCCTTCACATTTATAGCTGTATATATTTCGTAATATAAATTTGTAATACAAATAAGTATCCAGGTCTTAATATAACCGATTTTATCACCCGCTGACAACGAAACTTGCAGAGAATGCCTTAAATACGGCAATATTATATATAAGTCATTGTATCGCGATACCGTTGTAACCAGGAATAAGCGACACTAAATGGGAGGAAATTATGACCAGAGGCTATATGGGTAAAATTTTGAACGTTGATTTATCCGCAAATGAGTTAAAAGACGAGGTGCCGGAAGAAAAACTATGCCGCGATTATATCGGCGGTTACGGCATCGGCGCCCGGATACTGTACGACCGCATGAAGGCCGGCACCGACCCTCTGGGTCCGGATAGCATTCTGGGCGTCATGACCGGCCCGTTTACCGGCACCGACGCCATTTCAGGTACGAGATTCACCATTTTCGGAAAGTCGCCGCTGACAGGGGGGTGGGGCGATGCCAATTCCGGCGGATATTTCGGCGCTTATATCAGGTTCTCCGGCTACGACGGTATCCTCTTCACGGGCATATCCAAAAAGCCGGTTTACCTCTTCATCGATAGCGGCAAGGCGGAGTTAAGAGACGCCTCCCACCTGTGGGGCAAGGATACCTACGAGACCGAAGACATTCTGAAAGAAGAACTCGGCGACGATGTGGCTATAATCTGCATCGGCCCGTCGGGAGAAAAACTGTCCCTGGTGTCCTGCATCATGCACAATAAAGGCAGCGCGGCGGGTCGCTCCGGCCTGGGGGCGGTCATGGGGTCGAAGAAGGTCAAGGCGGTGGCCGTTAAAGGCAAAATGAAAGTCCCCGTGGACGATGCGAAGGGACTGAAAGAACTAAGAAAGAAATATCTGTCCCAGTTGAGCGGCGATATCGACTGGATAAGTAAATACGGTACATCATTCGTAACCGTAAGTTCCGTCGAAAGCGGGGACTCGCCCGTAAAAAATTGGGGAGGGATAGCGGTTAATGATTTCCCGGATGCCAAGCCGCTCGGAGCCGACCCCGTAGATGAACGCAGGTTAAAGCGGACCGGCTGCTACCGGTGCCCTATTAGCTGCGAGGCGATTATGAAGGAGGGAACCGGGGAATATAAATACGCGGCGGGCTCTTTCCGCCCCGAGTACGAGACAATCGTCATGTTCGGCAGCAACTGCCTTAATGACAATCTGGAATCAATCATGATGGCCAACGATATGTGCAATCGCTACGGCATAGATACCATCTCCGCCGGGGCTATCATGGCTTTTGCCATGGAATGCTATGAGAAAGGGCTAATAAATAAAAAAGACACCGGCGGTATTGAAATGACCTGGGGCAACCACAAATCGCTGGTCGCCATGCTGGAGAAAATGGCTAGGAGAGAGGGGTTCGGCGACATACTGGCCGACGGCGTAAAAATAGCCGCGCAGAAAATAGGCAAGGGCGCCGGGGAATACGCCATCCACATTCAGGGTCAGGAGGTGCCGGCGCACAATCCTATCGGCGGGTTCCACTGGCCGGCGACCTACATCGCCAACGCCACCCCGGGTCGCCATACCCAGGGCTCGGAGGGATTCAGCCAGGAACTGCTGCCGAAATACGACCCGGGGTCGTTCAGCGGCAGAGGGCCGGCGCACCGGATAGGCACCTGCCAGCAGCACATCACGATGTGTACCGGGTCCTGCCTGTTCGTGGTAGGCAACCTGCCTAGCTATGAGGTTATGGCGGAGTTCATGCGAGCCATTACCGGCTGGGACATAACCCTCGATGAAATGCTGGAAGCCGGAGAGAGAATAGAAAACGTCCGGCAGTCCTTCAACGTACGTGAAGGACTGAACCTGCTAAAGTCCGAGGTATCCGGCCGGATACTGGGCAAGCCGCCGCACGCGGTCGGGCCCCTGGCCGGCGTCACTGTGGATGCCGATACGCTGGTTAAAGAGTACATGGCCGCAATGGACTGGGACGCCGCGACCGCCAAACCGAGTGAAAAGAAACTGAAGTCGCTGGGGCTGGACGACATAGCCAGGGAATTCTGGTCAAAATAACAGGAGGAATTATCGTTATGAGCAGCCTGAAGGGTAAGGTCGCCCTGGTTACCGGAGCCGCCAGCAAGAGGGGCATGGGACATGCCATCGCGCTGCGCCTAGCTAAAGAAGGGGCCGATGTTGCCGTTATAGATAAGATTGCCGCGCCAAAAAGCCTTTTCCCCGGTGACGAGGGGTGGGGCGGACTTGATGCCATTGCCGCTGAAATCAAAGCGCTGGGCAGGAAAGCTATGGCGGCGACGGTGGATATCAATGTCGGTAAAGAGATTGACGCCGTCGTAGAAAAAACCCTGAAACAATTCGGAAAGATAGACATACTGGTGCACGCCGCCGCTATTCGCGGACCGGTGGGGGTCCCGGTTGTCGACCTTGCGGAGAAAGATATCAGGGCTATTATAGACGTTGACCTGGTCGGCTCGTTTTTAATCTGCAAGGCGGCCGCCAATACTATGATAGCCAGGGGAGAAGGCGGCAAGATTGTTATTTTCTGTTCGCTGGCAGGTACGCACGGCGTACCGGGAAGCGCCGCCTATTCCGCGGCCAAACACGGCACCATCGGCCTGACGAAAAGCCTGGCGCTGGAGCTGGCGCAGTATAAAATAAATGTCAACGGCATTAACCCGGGCATGATAGTGACGAACCTGAGAGATGATTCCTTTACCAAAATGGCCGAGGCCGATGGTACCACCTGGGAAGAAGCCAGGAAGAAAGACCACGGGATGCTGTCCACGCGTATACCGTGGGGCAGACTCGGCACGCCGGAGGAGGCCGCCGACCTTGCCTACTTCATGGTTTCCGACCTGTCAGATTACATTACCGGCGAAGTAGTGGCGCTCGGGGGCGGCGTTACCTAAACATATGCTGATTTTTGTTCCTGTTGTCCGCAGAAACAGGAGGCGTAAATAAATGGCTGCTATATTCGACATTGTCAAACACTTAACCGCTACCAGGTATGAAAACATCCCCGCCGCCGCTGTAGAGTCGGCCAAGAGAGAAGTGCTGGACAGCCTGGCGACTGCCCTGGGCGGTTCGTCAAAGGCGGGAGTCGGGGAGCTGGTGGACATGATAAAGGAATGGGGAGGCAGCCAGCAGAGCACCGTCATCGCTTACGGTATCAAGTGCCCCGCCCCCAACGCGGCCCAGATAAACGGCACGATGATACATGCCCTGGACTACGACGACGGCCATCAGGAGGCCCTGGTTCATATCGGGTGCGTGGCCGTGTCTACCTGCTTTGCGGCGGCGGAGCGGATGGGTAAAGTAAGCGGCCGGGAATTAATCACAGCTCTCGCCCTGGGTGGCGATTTCCTGGCCAGGCTGGGAATGGCGAGTCGACCGGGAACCAGCGCCCTTAGCTCCGGCTGGCACCCGACCACCCTGTTCGGTTTCCTGGGTGCCGCCGCCATGTCCGGGCGGCTAATGGGTCTCGACGAAGAGAAGATGATAAATGCCCTGGGTCTCGCCTACCATCAATGCGGCGGCGCCGGCACCGGCGTCAGCGACGGCGCGCTGGCGAAAAGGATGGGGCCGGGCCTGGCGGCCAAAGCGGGCATCACGTCCGCCCTGATGGCGGAGAGGGGAATCACGGGCGAGAGAGACCCTCTCGAAGGGAAAACGGGACTGTTCAATACCTACATGGGGGGAGACTACGACATTAGTATACTTACCTCGGAACTGGGTAAAAGGTTCGAGGGGATAAACATCGGCGATAAGCCTTATCCGTGCTGCGGGCTATTCCATGCCTGCATCGACGCAACACTCGCATTGCTGTCTCGACACGATATCGCCGTCGACCTTATCGAAGAAGTGACCGCGTACGGCGGAGAGCCGGTCTACGAACACACCCAGCCCCTGGAAATCAAACGCACCCCGAGGACGATTATCGACGCACAGTTCAGCGTGCCCTGGGTGGTGGCGACGGCCCTGGTCAACGGCAAGGTCACCGTCGACGATTTTACCGAGGAAGCCCTGGGCAGGCGTGAAATCCTGGAGATGGCTCAAAAGGTAAGCGGCAGGCTCGAGCCAGCCATGACCCGCCACGGCGTGGGGCCGGGGGGAGTCGTTATTAAAATGAAAGACGGGACGGAGTACACCGAGGAGGTGGAGCACTGCCTGGGGAGCGTCGAGAGGCCGATGGACTTTGAGGACTGCACGAAGAAGTTCCGGGAGTGCGCCGCCTGCGCCGTAAAGCCGCCGGACTCCGGCACGGTGGAGAAGGTGATAGAGATGACAGCGGGGCTGGACAAGCTGGACGATGCCACGGAGGTGATAAGGCTGCTGGGGTAAAACTAGTATGAGTGACGGAGAAAAGATGGCCGAGGGCTATCAAACTTTAGCCCAAGAGAATATAGAGTTTGCAGCTATGGCTATTGAGATTGCGCACGAAGTGATACCGGAGTGGGAGTGAGGGCAGGAAGGTGGAAAATGGGGGCTATCCTGCAAGGTAAATTGGTGATATAATATTATTGACATTTATTACCTGTGGGGTTATAATTGTATAACGTTGAGTATTTCAGAAAGTTTAACGGCAGAGTACCCACTCAAGAATGGCTAGATAAACAAGAATATGACACCTCTGCTGGTTTCTTAGCGAAGTTCTGAATGGTTGAGGCAGAAGGTCTCAATCTACTCAAAACAAAAGCTTTGGAGAAAATAGTCGGCCAGCCAAATTTATATGAGATAAAATATCGTAGTTATAGAATCATTTCATATTTTGATAAATCAATTAATACTTTTATGATGTTTAATGGTTTTAAAAAGCAAAAAATGAATGAGAAGATGAAAATTGAGAGAGGTATCAGGTTGATGAATGAGTACCTAGCATTATACGGAGGTGATAAATGACTAAGACATTTCAGGCAGATTTAGAAAAGCGACTTGAAGATGATAAATTTGCTGAAAAATATGGCAGTAGTATAGCTAAAGCTGAAATAGCAGTGACCGTTACTCAGGCGAGAAGAAACAAAGGCATCACTCAACAAGAATTAGCTGATAAAATCGGGAAAACTCAAGCGTATATAGCGAAACTTGAGGGTGGGGATGCTAACCCTACAGTAGGCAATGTTGGGAAAATACTAGCTAATATGGGAGTAAGGCTAGTCACTGGAATTAATAGTTTGAGTTCTAATATCGAGAACAAAGAGGCTTCAGTTTTATCCTTGAATGCAAATCAGACCTTCTCTTGTTTTAATAGTCATTATGCATTTGTGAATGACAGAATTGGTATTGCTTCTGTTAGCCCGTCACGGATGCCACAATCTAGTTGTGGGAATATCACAGTAAATCGTGTCTCAGATAACTTGATTGTACTCCTAGGTACAAACAACATGGCGGAAGATTCTACTGATGTATTATGGCAAGCTCCTAGTGTAGAAAGTAAAAGTAGCGTGCTCGATCCGAAGGGAGGAAATCGGTGAAACACATATGGTCAGTATTATGTAACAAAGGAATTATAGATAAAAAAAGTAATAATATAAGCCTAATTGAGATAATCGAAGAAGTGAAATTCGTTACCGAAATCAAAGGAGTTAGTGGAGAAAATATTAATCTGATTGGACAAATGCCTGTAGATTGGGTGACATTATGGGTTAGGTCAAATATAGAAGAGCCTGAAAAAGGTTCTGTAAAAGATTTTATTGTTACTCCCTCAGGTAAAACTAATGTTAATAAAGAATATGAGATTGACTTACAAAATTTCAAAAGAAATAGGGCAATTAGAAGAATAATGTTACCTCCAATAAATGAAAGTGGAATATACCTCTTCCTCACACAATTGAAAGATGAACAAAGGCAAAGATGGAATACTGTGGCAGAAATACCACTCGACATCACTCTAGGGAGAGTTGAAACAAAGTAATACATTAAAACTTCCATCAAGATTTACCAAGTCAGGCCAATATTAGGAACGTTTAAATCCCCCCACCCATATTTGCCCCCCTCCCCCAATTCATACTATAATTTATAAGACTCATGTTCATTCGTAAACTACACCCGCATACCGCGCTGTACGCCGCGCATGTTTCAAGTCCGTCCCAGGGGGAATCCATGCTCGGCTGCTACCGCATCCTCGACCTTACCGGCGAGGGCGCCTTTATTGCGGGTAAGGCGCTGGCGGACTTCGGGGCGGAGGTGATAAAGATTGAAAAGCCCGGCGGCGACCCCTCGCGCTTTCGGGGGCCCTTTTATAAAGACGACCCCGACCCCGAGAAAAACCTCTGGTGGTTCTCCTTCAACTCCAACAAAAAAGGCATCACCCTGGATGTAGAGTCGGAGGAGGGCCGGGAGGTATTCAAAAAGCTCGTCAGGACGGCGGATGCCGTGCTGGAGTCCTTCCCCATCGGCTATCTCGACGGGCTGGGGCTGGGCTATAAAGACTTGAGCAAAATCAACCCCGGCATCGTCTTAACTTCTATCAGCGGGTTCGGGCGGGAAGGGCCGTACAAAGACTACAAAGACCCGGACATCGTGGTCAGGGCGCTCGGCGGGATGATTTATACCGCCGGCTACGACGACCGTCCCCCGCTTACCGTCAGCTACGTCCACACCCATACGATAGGGGCCATGAACGGGGCAGTAGGCACGATGATAGCCTTGAGCCAGCGCGTCCACACCGGCAAAGGCCAGCACGTCGAAGGCATCACCCAGCAGGCGCTGGACATCATCTGCTCGGCGGAAATCGAAGGTCCCTACGCCTTCTTCGGCGAAATTCCCGCGCGGCACGGGCGGGCACGGGCGGCCGTCACCCTCAAAGACGACTCTGTTTTCTACAATCCCCTGCTCTGGGAATGCAAGGACGGCTATATCGCCCTCAACCTCCTGCTCAATCCCACCGCCGCCCGGAACAACCGGAGCATGATGGAATTCATCAAAAACGACGGCATCAGCATCGGCTCTTTCGAGACCTGGGAATGGGAAAAGAAAAGCTGGGAGGACATGAGCCGGGCACAGGCCGAAGAGCTCATGGAAGCACTCGGCAAGTTCTTCAAGAACCATACCAAGGACGAACTGCTCAAGCTGGCGACGGAGAATCGATTCCAGCTGGGCCCCTGCAACAACGCCGAAGACGCTCTAAAGTATCCCCAGCTATTAGCCAGGGGCTTCTGGAAAGAAATCGAGCACCCGGAACTCGGCGCCAGTCTGAAATACCCGGGCGGCGCCGTAATGACGACCCAGGGATACGTCGGCACCAGGCACCGGGCGCCGCTCATCGGCGAGCACAACGAGGAGATATATCAGGGAATGGGGCTTTCCGCCGACGAGTTGCAGACGATGAAAAAGCAGAAGGTGATTTAACGTGACGAAGAAACCCTTTGAAGGCGTCAAAATAATACAACTCTGCTGGGCGGGGGTGGGGGTATATACCCTCAACTACCTTAGCCACTACGGAGCGACGACGATACGCGTGGAAACAGCCACCCGGCCGGACCCGGTCAGGCTCTTTGCGCCTTTCGCCCCGACGAATAAAGAGGACGAACCGGTGGGACTGGAACGCAGCGCTTTCTTCTCCATTACGCACACCGCCCCGGAATACGGAATCAGCCTCAACTTCAAGCAGCCGGAGGCGATAGAAATATTTAAAAAGCTGGTGGCCTGGGCGGACGTGGTCGGGGAAGGTTTCCCCACCGGCGTCATGGACAAGCAGGGTCTGGACTACGAGGGGCTTAAAAAAATCAACCCGGAAATTATCATGTTCCGCACCTGCGGCTACGGGCATACCGGCCCCATGGCGGACCAGCCCGGGTTCGGCAGCATACTGACCGCCGTCACCATGATGGATACGATGGTCGGCTACCCGGACAGGCCCCCCGTGCCACCCTCCACCTACTACACCGACCAGCTTTCGCCGATGTACGCCACGCTTTCCATCATGGCCGCCCTCGACTACCGCCGCCGCACCGGCAAGGGACAGTACATCGACCACGCCCAGATTGAGGCCGGCCTGAACTACATGACCCCGCTCATCCTTGATTACCAGGCCAACGGCCGGGAACTGGCCCTCAACGGCAACCGGTGCGAATACGCCGCGCCGCACGGCATCTACAAATGCAAGGGCGACGACAGGTGGGTGGCCATCGCCGTGATGACCGACGAGGAATGGCGCAGCTTCGTGAAAGTAATCGGCAGTCCCGACTGGGCAAAGGATAAAAAATACGACACCGCTGACGGACGCGTAAAAAACAGCGATGAACTCGACCGCCGGGTAGAGAGCTGGACGGTCAACTACCCGCCGGAGCAGGTCCAGGAAACGCTGCAGGGAGCGGGAGTCGGCGCGGGTCTGGTCACCAATGCTAAAGACCTCGACGAAGACCCGCAGCTAAACCACTACAATTTCTACCGCGAGCTGGACCACCCCTACCTGGGCAAGCTGCGCTATTACCACCCCGACCCCATCAAGCTTTCCGCCGCCGAGGCCGATATAAACCGTCCCGTCCTACTGGGTGAACACACGGACTATATCTGCACGGAAATTCTCGGCATGTCCCGGGACGAGGTCGACCGGCTGCGCCGGAAGGGCGTCTTTGACTAATTTAGCTGAACGCCGTTGCCTTTGCGAGTTCTTCTGAAGAAGGACGAGGCAATCCCTTAGAACTTGAGTAGAGATTGCTTCGTCGCTACGCTCCTCGCAATGACACCAGAGAGCATCCAGATAAAAAGAAGTTATATCAGACTATGCTTGAAGTTGCCCTTTAGACAGGGTAATATTATCACATGGATTTCAGTGAGCTACTGGCGACGTTAGTACCTACTTCCGGGGGGCTGCTTGTCATCAGGGCTATCCTGGGGGTCATCCTCGTCTTCTTTCTACCGGGCTTCGCCTGGACGCTCGTCTTTTTCCGCAAAGTGAATATCATAGAAAGGGTTGCCCTGTCCATCGGCCTTTCTATTGCCCTGGTTACACTTAGCATCATCGTCCTTAACGTGATACTCGGTATAAGGATTAGCGGGTTCAATGCCCTCATCATTATCATCGTTATTATAATTATCCCGCTGGCAATATACTTCCTCCGGAAATACCTGGCCCGTCGCCCGGAGGCCTCTAACGGAGATTGAATGTACGATGTCGTAGTTGTCGGCGGAGGGCCGGTGGGAAGCTATACGGCCTATCGCCTCGCCGATAAAGGGCACTGCGTAGCGGTAGCGGAGCGGAAGTCGCAGGCGGGAGAGCGGGTTTGCTGCACCGGCATCATCAGCCAGGAATGCGCCGACATTTTTACTATCGACGATAAGGCGATTCTCCGTCGCGTCAACAGCGCCAGCCTGTTTTCGCCTTCCGGCAACTGGCTCGAACTGCGGCGGGAAGAACCCCAGGCATGTATCCTGGACCGGGCGGCCTTCGACAGGTCGATGGCGGAACGGGCGCAGGCAGCCGGAGTCGAATACCTTTATAAGAGCCGGGTTACCGATGCCACTATCGAAAACGACCGCACCGGCGTTACCGTCGACCGCGACGGCAAAGAGTCGAAAATTACCGCAAAATGTGCGGTTATAGCCGGCGGTTTCACGCCCGGCTTAATCGGGCGGCTGGGTCTGGGTTCTTTCCGGGACTTTACCATCGGCGTCCAGGCGGAACTACAGACACAAGATGTCAGCGGGGTGGAGGTATATTTCGGGGACGTGGCGCCCGGTTTCTTCGGCTGGATTGTGCCGACAACTCCAGATATGGCACGGGTGGGGCTGATGGCGCGGCAAAAGCCCGGACACTACCTTAGAAAATGGCTGGAACAGCTGGCGGTAGCGGGTAAAATAGCTACCGCCGATGCCAGGATAAGCTACGGGGGAATTCCTTTAAGGCCGCTTACCCGTACCTACGGCGAGCGCCTGCTGGTGGTGGGGGACTCCGCCGGACAGGTAAAGCCGACTACCGGCGGGGGTATCTATTACGGATTGCTCGCCGCAGAAATAGCCGCCGCAACGCTGCACCAGGCGCTGTCCGACGATGACTTATCCGCCAGGAGGCTGGCGCGTTACGAGCGGGGCTGGCGCAAAAAGCTGGGACGGGAACTGCGGACAGGCTACTGGGCCAGGAGACTGTTCGAACGTCTCAACAACCGGCAAATCGACCGTCTTTTCGAGATAGTCAAAGCCGGCGGTATCGACGAAGCCCTGCTTAAGTCCGAAGACATATCCTTCGACTGGCACAGTCGGACGATAGGCAGTCTGCTAAAATACCAGATGGTAGCCAGGACTCTGGACGTTATAAAAATTCCCTTCAGGGCGGGGAGGATTGACCGATAATACGTTTAATGCTTAGAATAAGACAACTTATTCATCGAGGGGAGATAGATGGCAAACAGCGATAACCGGATTCCCAGCCTGGGCGAGGCCGCCGCATTATATCTGGCGAAAATACCCGCCAAAAACAGGGACGCCAGCCAGCCGGAGGTGTATAAATTCGCCCGCTGGTACGGCTGGGAGAGCCCTTTTTCCAGATTGGCCGCCCCGGCGGTAGCCAGCTACGCCGAGCAGCTATCGGTCTCGGATACCGACTACGCTAGGAAGCTGGAACTCGTGCGCGCTTTCCTCGCGTACGCCAAAAAGGCAGGCTGGAGCCAGACCAACCTTTCCACCCACCTGAAAACCAGAAAAGGTAAAGCCGGTCCGCAGGTTGCCACAGGCCGCGCCGTGCGGGAGGTGGCCTCCCTGACGCGGCAGAGGTATGACGAACTTACGGCGGAACTCGAAAAGCTCAAGCAAAGGAGCGGGGGGCTGGTCGTCGAGATACAGCGGGCCGCTGCCGATAAGGATTTCCGCGAGAACGCGCCGCTGGCCGCCGCCAGAGAAGAACGCGGATATGTGGAAGGGCGAATTAAAGAACTAGAGGAAGCGCTGAAATCGGCCACCATTCTCGATGATAAGAAAGAACCCGCTGTAAAGTCGGGTGTCGGCGATAACATCGTCCTCAACGACCTGGCTTCCGGCGAAGAGCTATGCTATATGATAGTCGACCCCCGGGAGGTGAACCCATTGAAAGGCAAAATTTCCATCGCCTCACCCCTGGGCAAGGCGCTCCTCGGCCGGAAGGACGGGGACACGGTGGAAATAAACGCACCGGCCGGAAAGCTGCGCTACCAGATAAAGCGCATCGAACGTTAGCCGGGATATGCTATAATATTCTTAACGCCACGGGGATATAGCTCAGTTGGGAGAGCGCCGCGTTCGCATCGCGGAGGTTGGGGGTTCGAATCCCCCTATCTCCACCACCATCATTACACAAACACGGGGTACCCCCGGGCCATCTGATTCGTAAGAGCCCGTTCCGGGTAACCCCGTGTTATTTTATATCGTCTGTCAGGCTGTTGTTATTCCTGAACCACGATTTGTGAAAGGTCATTAACCGTTATATTAGCGCCGCCGTACGGGTTGGTATAGGGTACGCCGGTCACACATACGGTCTTGCCTACGTACTTATCTTCAGGCAATTCACCGATTAACGTGACCGGTATTTCTATACCGACGGTCGCAGCATCCGCAGCGGATACACCCATACCCAGTAATACAGGACCACCGATATCCATTGTATCAATGATGGGACCGCAGACGGTTATCTCTTCACCGATATAGCTCGCTGCTTCTTCCCAGGACATGCCGGCTGATTCTTCCTCCGGCGGCGGCGGCGCCGCGTTGATGGCCGCCAAACCTTCAATGGCGACAATGCCGCTTTCCGGAACGGTAACGGTGACATGGCCGTCGGCATCCGTGGTACCAAGGGACGTGCCGGTTGTCGGGTCAACAATATTCGCATCGGCAAGAGGGGCGGAAGTATACGTGAATGTCACGTCGTTGAATATCCAGGATGTCGCCGTCAAAGTCGCGGAACCGTCGGAAAGAGTTGCCGTCAGAGATACCGGTGTTGCGTCACCCTGGGTGCTGGACGTACAAATGATGATGTTGTCATTGGCAACGACCGGGGTGGCATCGACGAATGTGGTTACTATCGGGCCTGGTGCGGGGGAGTCGTTAAGAATGATGAACGGAGTTTGTCCGACGCCCCAGCACTTGGTAATGAGGTAAACCCCGAAACTTGGGTCAATACCGGCTGTATAGCCGGTTTCACCGAGAGAGTAGTACGCCTCGTGGGCTGCCTTGAGTGCGTCGTCGAGAGTCATATCAGTAGTGATAGCAACGGGCTGCGCGGCAACCAATAGCTCGCCGTCAACGCTGACACTGACATAGACAGCTGGGCCTGAAACGGCAGCTCCACCCGGTGCCGGTTCGGGTTCCTGAACGACAATCTGCGATGCGCTCTTAACAATAATCATCGGGCCGCCAAACAACAAATCAGTGATGACCCCGGAGACACAGATTGTCTGACCGATGTATGTCTCTCTTAAGTCTCCGCTGATGGCACCTTCCACAATCTCGATACCAACACCCTGTCCGAGATTACCGCCCATCAGAAGCACCAGATTAGGTATCTTTACCGCAGAAACATCCTTAATTTTGCCGCATACGGTCGTATCGGCGCCGATGTAGTTGGCGGCTTCATCCCAGTTAATCGTGTCGGTGTCCGGCTGCACGACGGATCCTGACGGCTGCCATTCCGGCTCCGGCTTCGGTTCATACACGGGTTCCGGTTCAGGCTCCGGTGCGGTCGCCGGTTCAGGTTCCGGTACGGGTGCGGGCGCCGGTGCGGGCGCCGGTGCGGGCGCCGGTTCCTGTTCTTTTTCACACCCGATAATCAACGTGCTGAAAATTAGCATTAATACCAGCAATATACTTGAAATTATCAGTATTTTATGCTTCATTTCATTACCTCCCTGTAATTTTTATAATAAGTTACCTTTAAAAAAATATTCATTGCTCATATCTATGTCATTAACAAACCTCCTCACACCAAATTAATGCTTTAGATGATTATAAGACTTCTTAACGTAATATGTACAGTATTTTTTATAAATTTTTCCTTTATTTTTATACTCAAGTACTATAGCACTAAATAGTACAAGATTTCAGCACGAAAAACAAGCTTTATCAAGTTTAAGAATCGCAGACGTGCCTGACATGAATCCGACTTGAATATCCAGAGCAACAATCTTATTATAGTTATGTAGCACGCCACAAATATCATCACCAAAGGAGGTTATCATGAGCCCGGTCCCTGAAGAATTTTCCATTCTGAAAAAATTCGATTTTGAAAGGACGCCCATAGGCGTCAAGTACCTGTTCAACAAGCCTAAAGACCTCGAGAGGCTGGATAAAGTAATGGACTTGTGCGAAATGCTGGTCGAGGCGCAGCAGGGCAAAGCCTTTTACGTCGACAAAGACAGCTTCTCCTGCATAGGCGCAATATTGCTCGGGATGAAGGAAGGCGACCCGGTATTCGAGAGCGGCAGGGTGGGGCCCAGGCTGGGAGCCTATAAAGAGACACGCGCCAACCGCAGAATCTACCAGTACCTGCCCAAGCTCCCCAGGGATTCCATCAATTACGCCGCCTTTGCCCCGCTGGACAAGCTGACTTTCGAGCCGGATTTATTGATAATCATGGCCAGCGTAAGCCAGGCGGAAATATTTATCCGGGCCAAAGCTTATACCACCGGCGAATACTGGTCCGCCAGGGGGACACCGGTGGTGGGCTGCACCTGGCTGTGTGTCTACCCGTATTTGAACGGCGATATGAACCTTTCGATTGCCGGCTTCGGCTTCGGCATGAAAGCGCGCCGCCTCTTCCCGGAAGGCCGGATACTCATATCTATCCCGTGGGACAAGCTCCCCGGCATATTAAAGAACCTTGAAGAGATGGAATGGGTCCCGGAATCATATACCCTGGAACCGGAAGCCCATAAAAAGAAGATCCGCAGGATAGCCGAGGAACTGGCCAAGGAATCCTGATAAAACGCAGCCAAGCCGCAGCGTAATCTAAATGAAGCCGCACCGGGTGGAATGGACCAGTCCCCGCGGTTATCGTAAGACTTAAGCCAGGAAAAAAATATTTCAGGAGGTTACCGTGAGTCCAAAACCATACGACTATTCCATACTAGACAAATTCAATTTCGAGAGAAAGCCCGTCGGCGTCAAGTTCATGATTGAAAAACCCGAGGGCATCAAGCGAATTGACAAAGAGCTGAATATGTGCGAGATGACCAAAGAAGCCCAGGAGAATGACGCATTTTACGTGGGCCCCGACGACTGGGTATGCGTGGGCGTGGAACAGATGATACTGGGCATGAGAGACGCGGAGTCCGTCCTCGTCAGCGGTTTCCTGGGAGGCTACGACGGGCTTTATAAAAACATGGCCGCCTGCCGCGCCATGTACCAGTACCTGCCGAGTCTGCCGAAAAATTCCGTGCAGTACGTGGCCTTTGCTTCCCTGGATAAACTCACCTTCGACCCGGATGTGCTTATCATGACCGCCAGCATCGACCAGGCCGCGCCGCTGCTGCGTTCCATCAACTATTCTACGGGAAAGCCATTCCAATGCAAGGCGACACCGGTGGTTGCCTGCGCCTGGATGTATATCTATCCGGTCGTCAGCGGCGAGTTGAACTTCTACGTTACCGGCCTGGGACTGGGTATGCAGGAACTAGATATTTATCCGCCGGGACTTTTCCTGATATCGGTACCCTTCCAGCTTATCCCGACCATGCTGGACAACCTTAATGATATGGACTTCAGTCCAAAGCTGGAGCCGGGGCCGGGAGGAAAGGCCCACAGGAAACGCGTCAATAAAATACTGGACGACCTTAGGGAAAAGATTAATAAATAAAACGAATAACGCTTTAACGCAAGTGAGGAAGAAAGATGGCGGAAACGCAGTACGGGAAGCACCTGGTCACCATCCCTTTCCACAAGACACCCAAAGGCGCTCTGTTTTCCACCGGGGCGGACATCCTCGGCGGATTCAATCTGAATATCATCTACGCCTGCGGTTACGAGACCGGCATCACCGGCCTATCGACCAAGCCCCACGTACATAATTACGATGAAGCCGTTTTCTTCATCGGCTCCGACCCGTACAACCTCGACGACCTGGGAGCCGAAGTGGAAATATCCATCGGCGAAGAGGGGAAAGAGGAGAAACACGTTTTCGATAAACCAAGCGTGCTGGTAGCCCCCAGGGGACTCTATCATTGCCCGATAGTCACCAGGAAAATCGATAAACCCTACGTGTGCATGGCGGTCTCACTTACCGGCAAGAGAACCGACTGACCCGGATTCTCAAGAGAATGTAACGGAATAAGCGTTGTCTGGAGGTTAGACATGGCCGAATTCGGATATGCCGGAGAGATTCTGAAAGTAGATTTATCCGATGGAAGGGTCAGCCGGCTGCCCACTGCGGGCTACGCGAACAGGTTCCTGGGGGGCAGGGGTATCGCCGCCAGGCTTTACTGGGACATGGTTCCCCCCGACGCTAAAGCCTTCGACCCGGAGAACTGCCTTATATATATGACCGGCCCCGTTACCGGGTTTACCAGACTGGCCGGCGGTTCCAGATGGCAGGTCTGCGGCAAGGCACCGGTCATGGAGCCGGAGGCGTTCTCTTACGCAAACCTGGGAGAGCGGTGGGGTTCTTACCTTAAATATGCCGGCTACGACGGGCTGGCGGTACAGGGCAAAGCCGATAAGCCCGTCTATATTTATATCCGTGACGGAGTCGTGGAAGTAAGGGACGCTTCATCCCTCTGGGGCAAGTCCACTTTTGAAGCTATCGATAGCCTGAAAGCGCAACTCGGCAAAGAGGCGAGCATCCTGACTATCGGCCCCGCCGCCGAGAACCTGGTCTCCTTCGCTACCATGTTTACCGACGAAGGCGCGTCCGGGGCCAGCGGACTCGGCAGCGTCATGGGGTCGAAGAACCTCAAAGCCATCGCCGTCGCCGGTAGCCGGCGTCCCGAGGCCGCCGACCCGGAAAGATTCGGGAGCCTCGCCAGCCGGATACTGGACATGCGGAAAGATACCTGGAAGAACTGGCTCGACGACATACCCGGTAAGACCAGGCTGCGCCCCTGCTACGGATGCGCCAGCGGCTGCTTCAGAAAATCGTATACGGAGGGCGACCGACGCTACAAATTTTTCTGCCAGGCGGTGCACGTTTACTGGGCCGCGGCGGAGAACTACCGGCGCGGCTCTTCCGACGTAGCGTTGCTGGCCGTCAGATTGTGCGACCGCTACGGGCTGGATACCACGGTAATGCAGCCGCTTATAGACTGGCTGGCCGGCTGTTACCGGGAAGGACTCCTGAAGGAAGAAGACACCGGGCTGCCGCTTTCAAAGGTAGGCAGCGCCGAGTTCATCGAAGCGCTGACCAGGAAAATAACCTACCGGGAAGGCTTCGGCGATTTACTCGCCCGGGGCACGAGAAAAGCCGCCGAGAAGGTAGGCAAGAAGGCGGAGGATATCCTGCATATACACATTATCTCCCGCGCCGGCGAGACGAGGGATTACGACCCCCGGCTGATACCGACCAACGCGCTTCTCTATGCCACCGAGCAGAGGAGGCCGATTAACCAGCTCCATGAGACGAGTCATTCTATGTGGCTCTGGACCAAATGGGTACGCAAAGAAGAGGACGCGTTTCTTTCCTACAACGACTTTCTAAATGTGAGCAAGAATTTCTGGGGAAGCGCCGCCGCCGCCGACTATACCACCTACGAAGGCAAGGCGCTGGCCGCCAAGAAAATCCAGGACCGCACCCACGCCAAGGAGAGCACCATCCTGTGCGATTTCCTCTGGCCGATAATCTGGGTGAGGTTCGCGGAAGACCACACCGGCGACCCCGCCATGGAAAGCCGGGTCCTGACCGCGATTACCGGCAAAGAAATGGATGAAGCGGGCCTGAACAAAATCGGGGAGAGAGTCTTCAACCTGCAAAGGGCGATACTTCTCCGGCAAGGCTGGCCGGGGAGGCAGGGAGACACGCTGCTGGACTTCCTGCACGAAGAGCCGTTGCAGTTCGTATTTTTCAATCCCGACTGCATAGTGCCAGGTAAAAACGGCGAGGTCGTTTCGCGAGTTGGGGCCACGGTAAAGAGAGAGGATTTTGAAAGTCTCAAGGACGAATATTACGAGCTTCGCGGCTGGGATGTCGCCAGCGGCCTGCCGACGGAGAAGAAGCTGCGGGAACTGGAGCTTGAAGACATCGCCGCCGATTTAAAGTCGAGGGATTTGCTGCGTTAAAGGGACACTTTGCTCTTGCCCTCTAAAGAATCTGACCTTGATAATACCATACCCCGCAGGGTATAATTCTTATGGCATACTGTTGATATTTCCCGCGATTTCTACCATTTATCACTGTCTGATGTCAGGAGAAATAATTTTTCAGGAGGTATTTTCGTGCACGCAACAATTCAAAAGCCGATTGACGAAATTCTGGGGTATTTCAAGCCCGGCGAGCGGGTGTTCGTCGTCGGATGCGACAACTGTGCTGCCAAATGCCAGTCGGGAGGTATACCCGAGACGAAGGAAATGGCAGAGCGGTTAAAGAAAAGAGGAGTGAATGTGATTGGACAGTGCGTACCCCAGCCAAAGGGAATATCGCTCTGTAAACTCTCCAATACAAAAAAAGTGCTCCAAGAGGAATATGGCAAGGAAATCGAACAGGCAGACTCCTTTTTAGTTCTTGCCTGTGGTCAAGGCTTTCATACAGTGATGGATGCTACTGACGGCGGTATGGTCCATCCCGGATGCGATACCATCTTTGGCGGTGAGACTGTTACCGACGATTTCATCACCGAATATTGCTCTCTCTGTGGTGAATGTATCGTGGAATACACCGGCGGGCTGTGTCCGCTTACGCTCTGTGCCAAGGGCCTGCTTAACGGCCCCTGCGGAGGCGCCAAGGACGGCAAGTGCGAGGTCGACCGGAACCGCGATTGCGGCTGGCAGCTTATCTACGACCGGCTCAAAGAACTGGGACGCCTGGATGAAATGGATATTTACAGGGAGCCCAAGAACAACTCCCGGTGGAGCCGCCCTCGCTCTCTTACCATCGGCGAAGGAGAGGCAACCTTCAAGTCACTCGGCGGGGAACTGAAAGTCTCCAGCAAAGACTGAACCAATGTCAAAATTAAACAAGGAGCAGAAATAAGAATGAGCAAACTAAAACAAGCCCTGGAAAGCGGAAAATTCGTAGTCACCGGAGAAATAGGACCGCCCAAGGGGGTTGATCTGGATAAATGCCTGCATGATGCCGAGATTTTACGAAACCACGTCACCGCTATCAACGTTACCGACCTGCAGAGCGCGGTGTTGCGCATCGGCTCGCTGGCCGTCTCCTCCAAGCTGAAAGAGCGGGGACTGGAGCCGGTCTACCAGCTTACCTGTCGCGACCGCAACCGGCTGGCGCTTCAGTCCGACCTGCTAAGCGCGTGGGCGCTGGGCATAGAGAACGTGCTGTGTCTCACCGGCGACCATCCCATCCTTGGAGACCACACCGAAGCCAAGCCGGTCTACGACCTCGATTCCGTGCAGCTGCTCAAGGCGGCCAGCACGCTGAACCAGGGTCACGACATGGCGAGTCACGAGCTGGACAGCAGCCCCGATTTCTTCCTCGGGGCGGTGGTAACGCCGGCCGCGGAGCCCGTGGAGCCGCAGGTTATCAAGATGAAAAAGAAAATTAATGCCGGGGCCAGGTTCTTCCAGACCCAGGCCGTTTACGAACCGGAGAAATTCGAGCGGTTTATGGACCAGATACAGGGTTTCAAGGTACCCGTTATCGCTGGAATCGTGATATTAAAAAGCGCCGCCATGGCCAAGTTTATGAACGCAAACGTGGCGGGAATCAGCGTCCCTGATGATATTATCCAGGAAATGGCGGAAACCGCCAAGGAAGACCGCAAGAAGAAAGCGGTTGAAATAAGTGCCCGGGTTATCCGGCAGGTCAAACCATTCTGCCAGGGGGTCCATATTATGCCCCTGGGGTGGGACGACCTTGTGACCGAGGTCATCAAAGAAGCAGAGCTGGACGCATAGGCGAAAACTCGATAAGAAAAGAATTAACGCCCGCCGACGAGTTTGCTGAAAAGATACTCCCCGGCAGGCTTACATTCAACTATTGGTTTTTGTTTGGTCGGCGGACTTCTGCAGCAGGTCGATTTGCCGCTGCAACCTGCGCTGCTTCCGCTGCATCGCCAGGACGTAACCGAAGACAACCGCCCAGATAACCGTATACGCCGCCAATAGATAACCTAGATTTTCCACAAGACTCTGCCCTCCTATTCCCCCTGCATTGCACCCTTCAAGTATCTTATATTAGCCTCCATGGACTTCAGGCCGGCACCCTGAACCACCAGGAGGATGTATAACACGGTAAAGGCGGCGATGCACACCACCAGGGTTAAAAGCATCGGCGTTGTTAATCCGCCTTCAAAGACAATAGTGGTCGGGTGCTGTGTCCGCCACAGGTTTACCGTTAGAAAAACAATGGGCACGTCGATGAATCCCACAATGCCGATAACCGCACCATGTCTGGCGCCCTGGGTCGGCTCGTTGGCGAGACGGCGCACCAGGAGATAGGCAAGGTAAATCAGCCAGAGCACCAGTGACGTGGTCAGGCGTGCATCCCATGTCCACCAGATTCCCCATGTCGGCTTCGCCCATATCGGCCCGGTAATCAGGACCAGCGTGGTGAAAATAACCCCGACCTCCGCCGAAGCGCAGGCAACGGCATCCCATTTTATCTCCCGCTTCCACAGGTATAGAATACTGGCGATAAAAGTGACGAAAAACGCCAGGAAACTTACCCAGGCAACTGGTACGTGGAAATAGAATATGCGCTGCACTATGCCGGAATGCTTCTCGGTGGGCACATATACAAAGACCATGAATAGCGCCGCCATCATGAGGACGAAACCCAGTCCCAGTAAAATGCTATTTCTCAAGGTATGTCTGCCGTTCATTTAAACACACACTCCAATCCGAGATTCCGCTATTCCTCGACCACAAACCCGAAGACAAGCGTGGCCACTACCATATAAATAATATCAAAGGCGATTAATATCTGCAGCCATATTAACATATCCGCCCAGGGTCTGCCCGCGAGCACCGGCGCGGTAGCTTTGACTGCGGCGATAATTACCGGAACGACAACGGGCAGAAAGAGTATGGGAAGCATGATATCCCGCGCCCGGGTATTTACAGCTAAAGCCGAGAAAAGCGTACCCACGGCGGCAAAGCCCAGACTGGCCAGCACGATAATAAGGGCGAGCCCGGGCAAAAACAAGGGCAGGTTAAAAAGGGCCAGGAATATCGGCGTTACCACGATGGCGACAGCCAGCATGAAGGTAAAACTGGCGGTGAGCTTACCCCAGTAGATGACGGCGCGGTCCACGGGACAGAGCATCAGCCCTTCTAAACGCGAGTTTTCTTTTTCCACGGCGAAGATACGGTTGAGGCCGGTTACCCCCCCGAAGGTTAAAGCCACCCATAATATGCCGGGAGCTATTGACTCTGTTATGTCAACCCCGGTACCGAAGGCGAAACTGAAAATCACCATAACCAAGAGGGAAAAGACAAACACCGAAACGATAATCTCCCTGGTCCTGAATTCGGTCAGTATGTCTTTCCATAAAATGGCTATGATTTTTACAAACACCTTATTCATCCGCCTGCTTCGGTATACCGATTATAGACCTGCCGGAGGTCTGCTTTGCTCAATTTATCTCTTTTAGCCTGGTAGACGATTTTACCTCTATCAATTATGACGATGCTGTCGCCCAGCTCCAGTCCCCGCTCCAGGTTATGGGTGGTCATCACCACCGTACGATTGCCGGAACTGACAGTGCCCAAGACATCTCTGACCATGGCGCTGGCATGCGGGTCCAGGCCGACCTCCGGCTCGTCGAGAAAAAGGAGCGAAGGATTATGCAGAACCGCGCGGGCTATAGACACCCTCTGCTGCAGGCCTCGCGATAGCGTGCCTGCACGGTCGTGGAGGCGAGGTTCAATCCGCACCCATGATATGACTTCCCGGATTCGCTTTTCCAAATCCGCGACATCGTACATTTTGCCGTAGAACCTAAGGTTTTCCAAAACGGTAAGGTCGTCGTAAAGAAAGGTCTGGTGACTAACCAGGCTTATCCGGCGCCTTATTTCCACCGGCTTTTCCCAGATATCAACGCCGTCCAGCAGCACGCGTCCGGCGGACGGCTTCATTAATGTGGCCAGGATTTTCAGCAGGGTTGTTTTCCCGGCACCGTTAGGACCGAAAACGACGAGACATTCACCACGACTCACCGTCAGGTCTATTCCCCGGAGGGCGCGGTGCTCCCCGAAAGATTTTTCCAGCCCCTCGACTTCAATAGCCATGGTCGCGGCAGCCGGCACATCCTTATTCATCGCGGCCTGCTTTCTTCTTCCTGCTTATCAGGTAACCAGCTATGCCAATAACTACCGCCCCCGCGACGACCCACACTATCCAGAGGCGAGAACCGGCGTTCAAGGTTGAACCTGACAGGCGAATGTTTACCACCGTATCACGCGGGAGGTCCTTCCCCTGGAAGTGGATAAAACGCTCGCCGGCATCGTTAACCACGGGGTCGGCCGGCCCTAATTCATTTAGCGAAACCTCGATATTCTCGCCGGCTATCATCAGTTCGAGGCTCCCGGTTGCGTAGTCGATTTTCAGCGGAAGAGTAAATTCAGCGGCGTCCGGTCTCGCCAGGGTGTAAGCGTAAACAAGCTGTCGCTCGCCCGGCGGAAACGGCACGAGATAGGCAACCCGGTTATCCGCCAGGAGCTTGTAGTCTATTATCAGTTCCTGCGGGGCCTCGAAACCGAAGGCCCCCTCCGGCAGAGTGAAGACCAGCGCACCGTCCGTGCCCGCGTATGTCGTATCTCCGTCATTAACCAGCGAGTACATCGCGGTTACTTTAAGGTTGTCTTCGGCGACATTAATCATCGTATGCGCCAGGTCGACGCTGATAGCCTCGTCGCTGTCCGTAACATCACAGACACCTACTTCCACACGGGCAGTCTCCGCCCCGGATTCAAAAGCAACCGGATAGTAGTAATCCACGCCCATATATCTCGCCGAGACCAGATAGGCATGCTCCCCGACAACGTCGCTAAACCGGAACCTGCCTTCCCCGTCGGTCGTCGTGGTGGTTGTGTCCGATATCATATCATCAACGTAGGTAATCAGGGTAATTTCAACTCCCGCCACGCTCCCGCCGCCTTCGGTGCCGTTGACTACCTGCCCGGTGATTTCGCCCCCGGCCGGCTCCTGGGCCTGAACCGCCGCCGGCCATCCGATAAGCCACAAAACGACGAATATGATAATGATACGGCGCATACCTACTCCTTACCCCCGGAGAGCCGTTTCTCCTCGAAGGAAAATGATAAAGCGCCCCCGATAATAAAGAAAGCTCCTCCCACCCATATCCAGACAATCAGGGGGTTTACCAGCAGCCGAAAAGTGGCCGACCTATCCGCGGGGTCGAACCCTGTCCAGACCAGGGAGACGAATAAATCTTCGGCGGTTGTGGTGCGTACCGCAACCTCGGCAAAGAAGTCATTATAATTGAACCAGTAAGCGTAGCTGGGGCGCATGGTGCCTGCCGCCTTTCCATTTTCACTGACCGTCATAGACGCGACCGCGCTCACCTTCACATTATCCTGTTTAAATACCAGTTCATTATAGGTCAATTTATATTTACCGGCACTCATCGACTCACCGATGTCAAGCGTTGCCGCTTTTTCGATACCGTAAAAAGACGATACGATAATACCGAGGGCGATAAGGACAATGCCGATATGGGCGAGGAACCCCCCGTACCGCGCCCGGTTACCACCGATGAGCGATAAGAACCCGCGGACGAAATTTTCTCTTTTACTGCGATGCCTGGCCATAGTTCCCCGGCACCACTCCCGGAAAACAACGAACAGCGGCAACCCGCATAATACCACCACGGCAATATACCAGTTGCCGACTCCGGAAATCAGAATAGCCGCCGATACGACCACAACAGCCAGGAAAAAGAAAATTATATTACGCCTGGCAGAATTCCAGGCCATTTTCCCCCAGCCGAGCAGAGGGCAAACGCCCATGAGCAACACGAGGAGCAGCATTATCGGCCCGCAGGTACGGTCAAAGAAACCGCGGTCCAGTGCTATCTTCCCGCCTCCCAGCACCTCGACCACCCGGGGCAGCACCGTCCCGGCGAAGATGACAAACACGAGAACTACCAAAATAATATTCGTAAGCAGGAAAGAGCCTTCCCTGGATAATAAAGAGGGCGGCCTCTCCTCATCCTTTAAATCCCGGCGGCGCAGATACAGCAATACATATGAACCCGCTATGACAACAATAATTGCCGCCAGTATGAAGGGCGGAAAGGGCGAGCCGTAGAAACCGTGCAGGGGAGACTCAATACCTCCGTGCGTTATGAAGGGACTGAACAGGGTGAAAACAAACGTAAATACGATAAGGCTTAAGCTCCATGCCTTCAGGTAATGCCGCTGTCTTCCCATAGTCATCGAGTGAAGAAAGGCGGTCCCCAGCAGCCACGGCATCAGTCCCGCATTCTCCACGGGGTCCCAGGCCCAGTAACCTCCCCAGCCCAGCTCGTTATAAGACCACCACATCCCTACCAGGTTACCGACACCCAACGTTCCCCAGGCGACGAGTGACCAGCGCCGGATAAGGCTGTCCCGCCACATCTCGGAACGACGTGTAATAACCGCCGCTATTACCAGAGCAAACACGACGGCGAAGCCGGCAAAACCCAGGTAGAGCAGGGGGGGATGAATAATCATGCCGAAGTTCTGCAGCAGCGGATTCAAACCGAAACCGTCAACGGCGGGGGAAGGCTGCCGGGCAAAGATATCGGCCAAGAACGTAACCAGGGCGATATAAAATGCCTCTATAACGGCCAGAATAGCGATGGCGTAAGAAATAACCCGGCGGTTCTCTTCTTGTGTCCGTAAAACAAGCAAAGCCGAAAAAAGAGAAATCAGCCATCCCCATAAGAACATCGAGCCGGCTTTATCGGCGTAAAGAGCGCTCAATGTATATAAAGGGGGAAGGTCACGGCTGGCATGCTCGGCCACAATCCTGACACTGAAATCATGGGTAAAAAAAGCGTATAAAAGCAGGGCCAGCGCCAGCGTGTAAAGTCCGAATACGATAATGACGCCGTATCGGGCGCTCTTATACAGACGCCCGTACGCCGCCCGGGCACCGATGACGGAAGATAATACCGAGAACACGGCAACAGGGAGCGCTATAATTAAGGCAATACGCCCCGCTTCTATCATTTACCAGCACTATTCTATATCAATAGACTCATATTTTGAGGGACACTTTAAAATAAGCTGGGTTGCCTGAAAAACACTATCAGAGCCGTATTTCCCTTCTACCAGCAGGTTAGAGCCTGCTTTAAACCCGGCCGGTTGAGCCCCGTTATAAATAACCGGCATATTTATTCCACCCTCGGTGAGGGTAAATTTAAGCTCAAGTTCTTCAGCATCCCATTCAATTGAATTATCCGTTATTATTCCGGCTACCCTTATATTAGCATTGTCAAGTTCGGTAATTCTATCATAGAATTCACTTACCGTTACGTAGTAGCTAACCGAACTGCCAAAGCTTAAGTACAGCAGATATATTACCGCTATTAATACTATGGCACCGCCGATTAAATACTTTTTTTCCATTACCAAGGGATTTTCCAGGTGCGCAACTCAATCTAAAGTCTACTCTGGAAATAGTTGAACTGTCAAACAAAAATCTCTTGATTTAGGCTACCCGAGTATGGTATTATCCATGCTAGAATGCTCTGCGGTATTAAAACAAGATTTACTGTTAGTGATACTGTTTCTATCTTCAATTGTACTTCTTTCTATCCACCGGTATTATATGGCAGCCGAATGACGAAGCCTGCCAGTTTTCTTTCAAACCGGTGTGCATATAATCAAATATTATTAATATCAAACATGAAGGATTAGGGATGCGTTTAAGACTATGGTCCAGCATAGGTACTATCATAATCCTGCTGGCACTTCTGCTGGCGATGCCGCTACTCACCGCCTGCGGCGGTGAAGAAGAACCGGCACCGGCGCCTGCCCCCGAGCCAGAGCCGGCACCGGCTCCGGCACCCGCCGCGGTGGAATACGACGTAGTTAAGGATGCCGTTGCAGATTACCTGACAAATATAGCCGGTAATATGAAGGCTTCCGACCTTTACATGGCGATTGCCGAAGGCGATGCCCCTTATATCGTCAGTCTGCGTAAGGCGGACGATTACGCAAAAGGGCATATTCCCGGCGCGGTCAACATGGGATTCGGCGACCTGACGACACTCCCCAAGGACGAGGAGATTGTAGTCTACTGCTACACGGGGCAGTCCGCCTCGTTCGGGGCAGCCGTTCTCGGCGTGCTGGGTTACGACGTGAATAACCTGCTGCACGGCATGTCTTCCTGGTCTAACGACCCGGCCATATATGTCACCCGCTTCGACCCGGAGAAAGACCAGGGCAGCTTTAAAACTGAAACCGATGCCGACACCGGGGGGTCCTACGGCCCGCCGGACGTGGAAAACACCGCCTCCAGCGATGCGGCCGAGATTGTACTGGCCGCCGCGAAAACCGTTGCCCCCAAGTATATCACGGCCACCGACCTTAATATGAA
>Ga0315547_1000853_pt1 | contig 26723 bp, 27 predicted proteins | sample SalMarSW160240MG_2_FD_202542 | JGI IMG/M metagenome (GOLD analysis project Ga0315547, IMG submission 202542) | Salt marsh sediment microbial communities from the Plum Island Ecosystem LTER, Massachusetts, United States - Salt Marsh Sediment SW1601-240 ...
AAGAGAATGGTACTCTCATTGAGTAGAAAAGGCAAACTCCTAATCTGGGTGAAGGACTTTCAAAGAACAAGGAAAACCTGTTTCTTTTAAACTAGATATAGTTATCTATATTATACCAGTACCACTTCTGAGGTTCGGAAAACTCGACATTTTCAAAATGTGATGCTGATTGTATTTTGTGATTATTCCTCGGATTCCACGTCAAATGAGAGTTTGAGCTGGAATTTGTCGAGAGTTCTGCCTCCAATGTTGTTAGCATCAGTTAAGAATCTCTGAGCAAGCTGATTCATCCGATCAGTTCCCAGGTCTTTTATCTTAACTAAAATGGTATCATTATTTACTAGCTTAACCTCGGTAGTTCGCTCGGGGATCATTCTCATAACTTGATAACAGTCTTTTCTGGTATAATAAGAAGAGAAGGCTTTACTCATCCCTTGCTCTATGTTGTAAGCAACTATCTTGATAAGATCAAAAAAGCGTTTTTTCTCAAAGTCACAGATAGAAAATCTTTTCTTGCTATATACCTCAAGAGCGGAGACGCGAGAAGGTAGTTTCTTCATCTCTTTATTTATTTGAGCTATTCTCTTTTTTAGGATTTCCATTTCATTAATAAGTGATGCCTGTTTTTGTTTGTATTCGGCAAGAGAGATGGCATTTTTCTTTTTCGCAGTGAATCCAGTAACAAGCTTCTTTCTCTTCTTAGCAAGCTCAACTTGCAGTTTCTTTTTAGCTTTCTTAGCTCCAAGAAGTTTAGGGTTCTTTACCAGAGGCTGATTTTCTAGCTCTTCAATGTCATAGCCAGTAAAATAATTAAGATGATATCTTTCTTTCATTATTTTGAAAAAGTTCTCCTGACCCCAACGGCCAAACATAATCTGAACTGCCTCTTTAGCCTGTGAGTCCCAGTCGTTGGTAAGAATCTGGGATATTTTCTTGCTCTTAGGGTGAATAACGCTAAGAGAGCGGATTTTTCCATAATCTTTTAAGAAGATAGTCTCATCCAGATATTTGACTAGCATCAGTGTAAATGAGTTTGTTTCTTTCTTTTCAGCAGCCTGCTATGGGCAAGCGTTTTCCATCGCTAACGAGGCTGGGATAGGGATATGACGGGATTTCAACGTTCTCTATTTCTTCTTGGAAGTTCTCGAAAAAAGTTCTAACAACGTCCCGCCAGGTGCACCAGCAATCTCTTTACTATAAAGGGTTTCACCATCCACCTTTTTCGGTCACTTTCTTAATCTGTCCTTTTGTGACCAATTTGTGACCATCAGATTCCTCTCTTCTACGCTATTTCCCTCAATCCATTCTTCAATTTTCCTTGGCTCAAACCGAACAAGTCTTCCCACTTTAACATAAGGAATCCTCTTCTGGTTAATCCAGGAATAGAGCGTAAAAACGCTTAACCCTGTTGACTCTGAGAGTTGTTTTACATTTATAAGGAGTTTGTTCATTCCCTTTCCTTTCAGCCAATGTCAGAGCCTTTTGCGAGCTCCTGGGGTTGACAATGGCGAATATTTTATTATACTATAACTAGATATTAAGAGTGGAGCATAGTTTACCCGCTTATATATATTATACACTAAAATAAATTATTATTAAGGGCTGTGGGTATTTTACCCTCAAATAAAGGGAATTAAAAATGGCCATTAACAAAAAGGAAATAGGCAAAAGAATCAAGAAAATCCGCGTCATCGATCTAGATATGAATCAAAATAGATTTGCGCAAAAATTGGCGGTAACTCAATCAACAGTGAGTAGGTATGAAAAGGGTGAAGTAATCCCCCCAGGGGATATTCTTCTGAAAATTGCTAAACTAGGAAAGACAACTATAGAGGGAATCCTGGAAGGAGAGGAAGGCTAATAAAAGAGAGTGAATATTATACTTAAAGAAAACGTGCTAAGATTAGTTAACCAAAGGGAAACAGAAAGTATAGAATTAAAATCCTCTTTATCCAAGCTTGAAGAGCTTGTTGAGGCTATCTCTGGCTTTTCAAATACAAAAGGTGGAAAGATTCTAATTGGAGTTAGCAATAATGGAAAAATCTTAGGTGTTAAGATAGGTAAGGATACGGTTGAGAGATTGACCAATAAAATAGCTCAAAATACAGACCCCAAGGTCCAACCGAGGATTTCCATGCAGGAAATTGATAAGAAAAAGATAATAGTAATAGATGTTAAAGAGGGTATAGACAAGTTAGTTCTTGCTTTTGGCAGACCTTACAAAAGAGTGGGTAAATCAACGGTGAGGATGAGTAAGGATGAATACGAGAGGCTTATCTTAGAGAAACACAAAGAGAAATTAAGATTTGATAATCAGATTTGTGAAGGAACAAGTTTAAAGGATATCGATGAGAAGAAGGTTAGATGGTTTTTGAAAAAGGCGAAAACCGAAAGAGGTCTGGATATAGATGAGAGTTTACCGATGGAAGAAATATTAATGAGGTTAAAACTGACCCAAAACAAAAAACTAACCAATGCTGCTATTTTATTATTTGGCAAGCTCCAGAATTTCTTCATTCAGTCTGAAGTTAAGTGCATCAGGTTCAAAGGCACAGATGTTACTGGTAAAATGGTTGATTTAAAACCAATAGGGGGCAATGTAATTAACCAAGTGATAGAAGCAGAAAAATTTATTTACGACCACATCAATATGACTGCTTGGATCGAATCAGGCAAGATGGAAAGGCAAGAGAAATGGGAATATCCACCAAAAGCAATAAGGGAAGTCCTTGCCAATGCTATAGCTCACAGGGATTATTGGTCTGTCTCTAAAGTTCAGATTAGAATATTTGATGATCGAATGGAATTCTGGAATCCTGGTAGATTGCCGGAAGGCTGGACAGTGAAAACCTTAAAAGAGAAACACGAGTCTATACCACCAAATCCACTGATAGCGAGATGTTTCTTTTGGATGAAATATGTAGAAGAAGTAGGTACAGGCACAAACAAAATGATTAAGTGGTGTACTGAGTGGGGTTTACCTGAACCTGATTTTGAATATACTGGAACTAGTCTTGTGGTTACCTTTAGGAAATCTAAGTTAACAGAGGAATATCTGGAAAGCTTAAACTTGAATGAGAGACAAATGAAGGCTTTAGAATTTCTCAAGGAGCATAAAAAAATTACGAGCAAGAAATATGCTGATTTGTTTGGGATAACAGATAGAATGGCAAGAAATGACTTAAGTTCTAAATATATAGGGTCAGGTCTTGATTTTTGAATTATTGTATCGTAATCTTGACCTTCTTTTATTCTCTGCTCTTTTACCTTTTGCACACATTACCTATACTTGAACAATGAGCACTTAGGAAATGTTTCTGTCTTTTTTTAGTATTCCCTTCTCTATTGATTCGCCAGAAAGACCTTTTTTCTGGAGGAAAATTTTGCTTCTTATAATAGTCCCCGTGTTTTCAAAAATCAAGACCTGACCCTTTTAACTCGCCCTTTGTTTTGTCAAATCTTCGGAATGCTATGTAAAAGCAGGAAAAGAGAGACCTATATAAAATTATCTTACTTCATCCCGTTGATTACTTGACAAAAAGTAAAAATAATTTATAATTAAACTAGACTATTCTTGAGGAGGAGAGAATGAATAAAGGTATCCGGGGTTCCGTTGGTGAGAAATTAAAAAAAGCCAGGGAATCGTTGGGGTTAACATTAAAGGAAGTTGCAACAGAAGTGGGGTTCGCAAATTACCAGACTCTGATAAACATTGAGGCAGGAAAAAGAGAAATAAAAGTATGGGAACTGGTTAAACTGGCCCGGATCTATTACAGAGATATTGACTATTTCCTGGAAGATGGGAGGATTGTCGAAGCATCTTCTGTTTTATGGCGAAAGAGATTATCCTCTCTCAAAATCAATATATACGAAAGAAGATTTCTCAAATATTGTGAGAACTATAGGCAAATAGAAGAGCTTTTGGGAACAAACACTTCCAAAAAGTTTAAGCCGATTCAATGTAAGAGAGAAGATTTTGTTACCCTCAGTTTTGTTGATCGTCTGGCTCATAATTATCATGATATGTTAGGCTTTGGGAGCCGTCCTGCATGCTGTATTTATAGAATACTTGATGAAAGTTTTGGAGTAAAGATTCTATTCTTAAGCATGGGAAAAGAAGGATCTGGTGGATCAACCGTTGGTAACTTCGGTCCTTCTATCTTAATTAATGCAGACGATGCTCCCTGGCGCAGGAACTTTGATCTTGCGCATGAGTTTTTTCATATTGTCACCTGGGGTATTTTTGATCCTAAGGAAATATTCGATTCACCAAAAAGGGGAAAGAGCAAAGTAGAAGTGTGGGCTGATGCATTTGCTGCAACATTACTTTTACCCCAAGAGGAAGTATTGGAGGGATTTAAAGAGCGAATCAAGAATGGAAAAGTGTCCTATTTTGATTGTGTAGAATCAGCCCGGGAGTTCGAGGTCTCTGTAGATGCCTTTCTATGGAGATTGGCAAGTTTGGGTATGGTGAAGAGAGAAGAAGTCGAAAGGGTGCTAAACGACCCCGCCTTAAAGAAGCTGTACTGGCAGGAGAAATCTGGTGGATGGAAAGATACGCCTAAATTTTCAAGCCGCTATGTCAATATGGCTTTTAAATGTATGCAGACGGGTAAAGTTTCGCGAGGACAATTTGCCGATTATATGGAAATAGATCGGCAAGAGATACCTCAGCTCCTCACGGAGTATGGACTGGACGAGAACGCGGATTATGAAATTGAACTCACTACTTCTTGATGCTGATGTTGTCATTGATGCTCATAGGCTGGGTATGTGGGACAAACTTCTTGCACAAAACAGAGTCCATATTGGAGCCGTTGTATTAAGAACCGAAGTTAAGTATTACATAGACAACAACGGCAGACGGAGAAACATCAATCTCATGTCTCAACACCGGGCCAAAAAAATAACTGAGTTATCTGCTACATTAGAGGAACAAAGGATTTTGAAGAAAAGATTTGATGCAGTGCTTGGGCCAAAACTAGATCCAGGAGAGACAGAGTCTCTCGTTATTCTTGAAAGAATACCTGAGTTGATATTTTGTACCTTTGATTATGCTGCAATTATAGCGGTAGTTCTTTTAGGTATGGGAAATAGGGTTATTTCTTTCGAGACCGTCCTGAAAAAATGTGGTCTCAGTCGTAGGCTGCAAAGAAAACACTCAGAGGAACGATTCAAACACATTGTGAAAACAGCCCAGTTAATGCGAGTTATGGGACAAGGGCTTATAGAAAATTGAAATAGGAACAACGACCATTATTATTGACAGATTGAGCCGCTGTATCTAGACCCTTGACGCGCCACGAATATTAAGGGCCGTGGCGACGGGTTTTCCTCATCATGTTACTCAGAAGGGAAATTATCAGCAACCTGTTTTTGAAGGTAGTAATGGCTTGAGCATTTATCACATCTACTTCATTATGTGGTAGGCAGAATAGCAGGAGACTTATTTAATGGTTAAAGAAGAAATTCCAAACATTATTTTCCAAGGCGAATCTTTCACTGTGGAATTCAAAGGTGAGGAGAAATCTCCCTTATATCTGACTATGAATTATATAAAGCAGTTGTATGCCTTGCCAATGGCAGCGGAGGTTTACTTCTGATCGACCTGTGTGTACTGCCAGCGGTCTATATGTCCGCCGTGCCATTATGGGAACGGGCAAACCTGGGTGCGTCCCCTTTTATGCACATGAAATGGACTCTCGCAGGGGGAGTCTTGGTCTCTCGGACTTAACAGCTCAGCCTGTTGTTTCTGTGAAATGGGAAGATCTTGATTCCATTGAATTTGACCGGTTAAGACGGATAATAAGGCAATATGGTGGAGATAAAACCTTGCTTGCTTTTGATAATTTTGAGATGGCTAAGGCACTTGGCTTGGTAGAAGGGGATACAGAACCGAAACATCCTACTCTGGCGGGAATCCTCCTTCTGGGAAAGGAAGAAATTTTACAAAGGAATGTTCCTACTCATGAAGTTGCTTCTCAGGTATTAAAAGGTACAAGGGTCGAGGTAAATAATTTCTTTCGCTTGCCATTGATAAGAATAGTTGAAGAAGTTATGAGCCAATTTCAGGCGCGTAATCGGGAAGAGGAAGTAATGCTGGGTTTATTCCGTATGGGGGTTCCTGATTATTCAGAGCAAGGGGCTCGAGAAGCATTTCTTAATGCCCTAATTCATAGAGACTATCAAAAACTCGGTGCTGTTCATTTCCAGTGGTACGAAGATAGAATAGAAATAAGTAATCCAGGTGGCTTTGTTGAAGGCGTTACTCTCAGTAATTTACTCGTTACACCACCCAGACCAAGAAATCCGCGTCTGGCTGATGTGTTTAAAAGAATTGGCCTGGTTGAACGCACAGGACGAGGGATTGATACTATCTTTGAAGGACAGGTCAGGTATGGACGCCTAATTCCAGATTATAGCAGAACTACAGAAGATAGTGTAACGGTGATATTGCGAGGAGGACCGGCAAACCTGGATTTTTGTAAATGGGTTGTTGAACAGGAAAGAGCAGGGCGTACTCTTTCTCTGGACGCCCTATTTATTCTTAATGAACTGCAATATGAGCGTCGAATTAATATCTCTCGTGCAGTGGAATTAACCCAAAAAACAGAAGGAGACGTCCGTTCTACCCTGGAAAATCTTGTTGAATATGGCATTATGGAAGCCAAGGGAGAAAAGAAAGGGCGAACATATCATCTTGCTGCAAATGTTTATAGGACTTTTGGAGAAAAGGCAGGGTATGTACGGACACGAGGATTCGAACCAATCCAACAGGAACAGATGGTACTCCAGTACGTTCAAGGGCACGGAAAGATAAAAAGAGGAGAAGCCGCAGAACTCTGTAATATCACAGTGTTTCAGGCAAATAGGCTCTTGACAAAACTATGGAAGAAAGGACAACTTTTACGAAAAGGACAGGGTAAAGGTACTTATTATGTTTTACCAGGATAAGGTTATTATACACGAAAATACATGCACGCACGAAAATAAGAGCGATAATATGAACACTATGAACTTTCTTGAGGAAATATAGGCTAACAATGAGTTATGCTATGGTCAACAACATCGTCCACTCCTGGGAGAGAACCCGGACTAAACTTACCTAGCCTTACCGCTTTCAAGCGAAAAAATAACGACTAGATCTTGTGACCAATTTGTGACTATGAGAGGTACAAATTGAGACAAATTCACACAAATTGATGGGAGCACAAAAAAGCCACAATTCAGTCTGGATTTAGCTTTTGCTCATTCAGTGGGACTATCAGAATCCCGGGTCATGGGATTCCTAAATCGCGGGCCGCGGGTTCGAGTCCTGCCAGGCGCACCAGGCAATACTGGGGGATATTTGGGAAGGTTGAGACCCTGATAAGGCAAGTTTTTCGGAAGGTTCTAACCTATTAATTTCCTCTTGTTCCTCTTTCATTTTGTTTTTGATCATGAGCCACGGGTTCTTCAGTTTTATAGAGAGTTTCCTGTCCTCCAAGGCAAAGTTCGAACCTATTGCTCTAAGAATTGCGTTCTTCTCTTCGGGTCCTTCGTTTTCAAACCAATATCGGGCATAACAGGCGAAGTTGAATGCCCTTTCGCTTAACTCAAACCATTTATCTGCCCGATGCTCAGTGTCGTCGATCTTCTCTTTGAGTTTTACCCTTTCCTTCAAGTATAGTGGACCCCAAAATTCGGACAATATGCTAAGATACAGGTAAGGTCAAAAAAGGAGGGTCCGAATATGGGGACCATGAGGAAGAAGTATCCAGTAGCTTTCAAGGCTAAAGTGGCTTTAGAAGCCATCAAGGAAGAGAAGACATCGGCAGAACTGGCCAGTCAGTATGGAGTTCATCCGGCCCAGATCAGACGATGGAGAAAGATAGTGAAAGATGGAGTCAATGAACTGTTTACTGACAACCATCAACGGAAAGATAAGGAGAAGAATCTTCTTATCGAGGAACTCTATAAAGAGGTTGGACAATTAAAGGTAGAACTAGAGTGGCTTAAAAAAAAATGTGGACTTAGCCGTGAGAAAGAAAGTTATATTTATCGAGCGAGAAGGTAATATCATACCGGTAAGAAGACAGGCAGAGCTTTTAGGGGTAGCTCGCTCCACGGTGTACTATGAACCAGTAGTTGATACCTATATCTTGGAACTGATGAGATTGGTTGATGAGGAGTATACCAAAGTACCCTTCTATGGTTCTCGCAAGATTACGGCAGTCCTTTAGAAGAAAGGGGTATAAAGTCAATCGAAAGAGGATCCAAAGACTGATGAGACTAATGGGTATCGAGGCTATCTATCCGAAGCCCAATACCAGCAGAGCCGATCCTAATCATAAGATATACCCATACCTTCTAAGAGATAGAGAAATTACCCGAGTTAATGAGGTATGGGGTACTGATATCACTTACATCAGACTACGTCATGGCTGGCTCTACTTAGTGGCCATAATGGACTGGGCGAGTCGTTATGTTCTCTCCTGGGAGCTATCTACTACCCTGGAGGCTGACTTTTGTATAAGAGCTCTAGAAAAGGCACTTTCTTTGACCTTCCCTGAGATGTTTAACTCTGATCAGGGTTCCCAGTTCACCAGTTTGGATTTTATTAAGAAGCTAAAAGAAAAGAGTATCGCAATTAGCATGGATGGTAGAGGTAGAGCTATGGACAACATCTTCACTGAGAGGCTCTGGCGCTCAGTGAAATATGAGGAAGTCTACCTGAACGACTATCAGACGGTTCGAGAGGCAAAAGAGGGGATCAGTCGGTATCTGGTTTTCTACAACCAAGAAAGGCCACATCAGTCACTTGACTACCGGACACCAGGTGAGGTATACTGTGATAGTAGAAACTACAAAAACAGGCCTATCTGTAACTTAACTTTGGCAAATTAGTGTCCGACCAATGGGGTCCACCCCAGGTGGCTGAAACTGTAGATAATCTTTTAGGAGGGGTTGCAGGAGTCTCTATAGGAGAGATTTTGGAATTTGTAAATCTCGAGACTATTTTCTCAGAGGATAAGCTCATTCAAGAGGCTTTGGCTTCTCTGGAAGAAAAGATCAAAAAAGAAGAGGCTTTCTTTGCAGAATATGACGATATGTACAATGTTTTTGATGCTTCTTCTAGTGCTTATAGATTGTTTGGGGATGAAACAGAGTTTATTAAGGTGGGTAGAGAATTTGAGCCTGAAGATACAAGGATGATTGGAATCCGAGAGGTTAGGATTCTAGATGATACACAGAAAGAAATTCCTCCAAAAAGTAGAGAATACATTTCTCAATTGATAAATAATTTTAGCGAAAAACATAAGGTAAATCTTGGGGTGTTAATTAGAGTTGTTGAAGATTGTGTTGGTGAGGTTGGTTTGCAGCTTCTGAGGGAGGATATTGTTCGGTTTCATTCGTGGCATCACACACGTGCATATTTAAGTTCTTATGGGTTCTTTGTTCTAATTGGTGTAGTTAAAAATAATGACCTCGTAGGCTTCTGGATTGAGACAGAGAATCTTCCTTTGGAAGACAAACTATTCGATGCAATTCGCAACTCATCGCATAAGGAGGGGATTGGTTCTAGGATTGAGTATGTTATAGAACGATATGTTGGAACTCTTGATAATTACTTTGAGGAAAAGGTTTCTAGTCCTGAAGGTTCTTTCGGAGAGTTGGTTAGGTATATGAGAGAAGGAGACTATGAAAATGCTTCATATTATTGCTATGGAGAACTGGCAAATCTGCTACAGCTAGTCATTAACGGCAAAGAATTGGAACAAGAGTTAGCCCGAAATACAATCTACACTTTCCTTGATTTTCCTTCTTATGAATATGAGATGATAGAAACAGAAAGATTGGATGATGAGAACACTCTGGTTCTGGTGGAGTATCAAGATGATATTCAGGTCCGCGAGGTTTTTTTATATCAAAAGGAAAAGGAACACTGGAAATTTGATAGTTATTTGCTACTACGAGCAAGACAGCGTCTCAATACTTTACTCTTGGACTTAGAGCAGGACATTCAGTCTTTTCCTTTTGCTAAATACTTATCAACTCCTGAAAATAGCTGGTGGCTCATTGCTGACATTTTTAATCTCTCAACAATAGGTGTTCTTAACTTAGGCAAAGCTAAAGATCTTCTGTCAAGATGCTCATTAGATGATGACCTACTTATGCAGCTAAGTGAAGTCAAAAAGGAATACGAGGATGACATTAGTGAAATTGATGAGGGGGTATATTACGAAAAGACAATGCTTCCAAGGAAACACGGAGGCAAGGTCTTCGCTAAGACAGCTATGGTGAGAAATCGTAAATTCAAATATATATATTGTCCCGATGATATTAATGAGCTGTATGATCTCGAGGGTGATCCCCAAGAATTACACAATCTCGCTGGGAAACCTGAGGTGAGGAGTATAGAGCAAACTCTCAGAGACGAGATTCTTCCCTGGCTTCTTAGAACTGGGGATAGCGTTCCGTACAAATGGGACCAAAGGAAGTTTTAGAGAATCACTCAGGTTCTCCGTCGGTGTGCCATTCTTAGATACGGGGTTGTTTGTTCTTGGGTGAGTTGATAAAGAAGAGAAGACCGTTCATCAAGGGAAATGACCTACAAGGCTTTGGGTCAGTCATCTATCTGTGCTGAGCGGAGAAGCGTTCTCGAAAAGAGAAAGAAAACCATGGTTGCCTCAGGTGGAATCGAACTCTTAATAAAGCCAGTTTCTTACGACTGTAATCTGGATTGCACGTACTGTTTTTACAAGAAGACGTCGAGCCTTTACGCTGGTAAAAACCACCGGATGAGAAAGAATGTAGTAAAGAAGCTTATCTCTGAATCTATGAGGTTTTCAGAGGGAGGCCCCTGCATTTTTTCATGGCAGGGAGGAGAGCCCCTGCTCGCAGGAGTGGATTTTTTCAAGAAGGTCATTCATCTACAGAAGAAATATGGAAAAGCTGGTCAGATAGTAAGCAACTCTCTTCAAACCAATGGAACCCTGCTTAATAGTGAATGGATAAAACTGTTGCGAGAGTATAACTTCCTTGTAGGAATTAGTCTCGATGGACCACCAGAGGTGCATAACCACTACAGACATTACCCATCCAGTAGCGGCAGTTTTGAAAAAGTGATGGAGAAAATACATCTTCTCAAGAAAGGAGAAGTTGAGTTTAATATTCTCTCCACAATCGGTAGGCAAACTGCGAAATATCCACAGAGGATTTATAATTTTTTTCTCTCTCAAGGATTTGCTTATCTTCAGTTTATTCCTGCAGTTGACAGGAGAAAGGGTAGGATAGAAGAGTTCTCCATTACTCCGACTCAATATGGAGACTTTTTGTGTAAACTATTCGACCTATGGTGGAACGGTGGAAATCCTCCCGTTTCAATACGGATGTTTGATAATATTCTCGAGATACTTCTTCAGGGAAACTCAAGTTCCTGTATGTTCAAAAGTTCATGCGGTGAATACCTTGTGGTGGAATTCAATGGAGATGTTTACCCGTGCGATTTTTTTGTAAAAAAAGAGTGGAAATTGGGTAATATATTTGAAATGCCGATAGAGCAATTGTTTGAAAGAGCACAGTCACATTTTGGAGAGTTAAAAAAAATTGCTCCTTCAGATTGCGACCCTTGTCCCTGGAATTTTATATGTCATAACGGATGCTCTTGGTTCAGATGGGTCAAAAATGGTAATATAAAAGATACGGATTATTTCTGCCAGGCATACAAACAGTTTTTCCCTCATACAATTGAGAGGTTCAAAAAATTGCGTGATTCAATTTTACAAAAGAGTGTCGGGAGAAATTTTAGGAATATATATTTCTCTTGAGTTAGTAGATGTTAAGACAATCAGGATAAATTGGATTAAGCTTCCTCAAGACAGGCAACAGCTTGTTATTGGTATGCCACCCATTAGGTGGTTCAGCTTGATTTCTGCTGGAATCAGATAGAATAGATGGTGAACTTAGTAGAGTTAGATATCAAAGAAAACGGTGAAGTAAAGGAATGTCTCCTCAGTAAGCTTGCGAGGTTACTCTTGAAAGAATGATCTCCAAAGGGCAAAAAAAGTGGGTGGGATTTATCGCCCTTGATAAAGAGGGTCAGTATGATGCTGCTTCCCTGGGAAAGGAATTTCCTTGCGCTATTTACTCCAGGAAAGGAGAGATTATTCAACAATCAAAAGTAATCGGTGATTTACCAAATCCAGTTTAAGGGTTTTGATATTTTGTTCTTTTCGTTTCATACAGTCTTGTCTTCTTCCTATTGACCATAACTTATCAGCGTTGTTACATAGATGCACTTTCCAAAGCTCTCCAAAGAAGGAAATAGAATGGATTGAAGAGAAGAAGGGAATTTTGCAATGGAGGAAAAATATAGAAAAATATTTATAAGGAGAAAAAAGCAATGAGGATTGCCGAAGTTAAGACTTTTTCAGTCTCTCCAGGATGGTTATTGGTTAGAATTTCCACTGATGAAGGAATAACCGGTTGGGGAGAAGCACTAGGAGGAGAGGCTGTTCAGGCTAAGGTATCATCTATTGAAGCAGCAATAAAAGAGTGGGGTCAATATCTGGTGAGTAAAGACCCTCAAAGGATTGAATATCACTGGCAGTGGATGTACCGCAGTCCTTTTTGGACAGGTGGTCCTATCCTCAATGCCGCTATAAGTGGTATTGAGATAGCTCTTTGGGATATTCTTGGTAAGTGGTTAGATGTTCCTGTATATACTCTCTTAGGTGGAAGGTGTCGGGATAAGATAAAGGTTTATGCTAATATAGGAGGTAGTGAAGCCTGGCAAGAGAGATGGCAGCGATTTAAGAAAGAAGAAAGAGGAATTAAGGCGGTTAAGTTTGGTGCCTTCTTGGGACCGGTAGAGCTTGTAGACATGCAAGAGGTTAGAAAAGCAGTAAAGAGAGTCAAAAAGGTAAGAGAGGTAATTGGCGATGAGATAGATTTACTTATTGAATGTCATGGTAAGCTAACGCCTGCAGTAAGTATCCCCTTCATTGAAGAGATATTCCCATATCATCCATTTTTTGTGGAAGAGCCTTCTCTACCTGAGAATCTTGATATGCTCTCTCAAGTTAGCGTGCCTTCGGCACGGACTTTTAAGAACCAACATATTTCATCGTGTTATGACACTTTGGACAGGTGAACTTTGGGTATTCTCCTGTCTTACAACCTTGTGAGAAAAAGTATGCATCAACAATAATATCCTCTATATCATCGTGATAACCACACGATGAGCACTCATAGCTATACCTCTGAATATGAATTGGTCCAAATGGCAGCTCTTTTTTCTTCTCTGGTTTATCCATCATTATATACCGGTATCTTTTCGGTAAAAAAACTGTCCCGCTTATCAACTATCCAGCCATGCTCTGGATGCCATATTCCTTCAAGCTCCATCTCATCCCCGCATTTCGGGCATAATAGAGGGTCAACTCCGAAGCTCTTTTTAATACGATCTCTGTATCCTGTTACCCGATATGTGCCAGTAACTGGCTCAGAGGTATCATTCAATAAATCCTTTAACTCTTTTCTTATCCTGGAGGCTCGAGAAGTAGCATGAAGACCATAGTATCTAATTCTCTGAAATCCCTTGGGAAGTATATGCTGAACCATCCTACCAATAAAGGTCAAAGCATCTACTTCCTCCTCTATTCTCCTTCCTGTTGCATGGTCATTATACCAATATCTTACTTTCTTACCATCGTATTTTATAATCCTCTTCAGAGAAATGGGAGGACTGACTACATATTTAGCAAGGTATCGAGCAAGCCCTTTTCCACCTTTAGGAACATTTCCTTTCTCTATATAAGCTACAAGCCCATTGGGATAATCTCTCCAGCATCTATCAATCTTCTCTTTTATCTCCTTAGATTTTACATTCTTTCTCAACATCTCCAGGAGATGATATTGCCACTTGGTGTGAAGAAGATCAAAGTCAATGAAGCCAAACCCCTTGAAGCGGCCATCTTTTGTCATCCCACCACTGGTACAAAGGATGTGAAGGTGAGGATTGAAACTTCCACTTCGCCCGGCTGTCTGAAGCACAACAGCACTACCAACATCCACTGGTTCCTTAAGCCAATAGCTAACAACATCCTGGAAGAAAGCATGGCCAGTCTTCATAAGCTCACTCAAAAGAAGAGGATTATGATAGAAATATTTCCTGAACTACTCTGGCACTGTGAGCACAACATGACGATACCTTACCCCGACAAAAAGAGCTTTACTGATATAATCTACCCATTTATCTGCATAAATCTTTGTACAGGAGAGACAGAAGCTACTCTTGCAACTAAAAGGAATCTTCTTTACCTCGCCGCACTGAAAGCACCTATAAGATACAAAGCCATTCTCTGGATCTCCACATCCCAGCATCTTTTTAATCACAGTATCATAATACTCTGTTTGGTATTCTGGATCCATCTTCTGAAACTCAGCCCAGTAGTATATGAATATTTGCTTGAATACATTCTTGCTCTGATTCAGGCTCATGCTAATATAATGCCTAAATCGAGCTCTCAATACAACTATCTTTTTATCAAAGACTTAAATCTTCAATAATCTGTATTCATCAGCGTCCCAAAAGGAAATTCCTATACTATTAAATTACTTTTCCCCTTTCCGTTTTCCTATCAGAAAATCTCTCCTTTGAGTTCTTTTTTTCCTGAGTTCCCAAAATCAGTATCTACTTTCGATTTCTCTGTGACTTGACCAGACAAATTGAAAGTTCCCTTAATTAAGATTCAGTAAGTATTTCAGAGGGAGACAAAAGAAAATTGACTCCCTCTTTTTTTTGTGCTATAATCCTATATGTATATATTATATAGTAATATAGGATAAATCATAATGATGAATAGAAAAGCCCTTAGTGACCTTCGTCAGAGAATAGTTGACTTAAGGGAAGAACGGGAAAAATTAGAGAACTCACTTTTTAGACCAAGGAAAATGATCAGAGCCTCTTTGGTCTTCTTGTCTAATTATTGCGGGAAAAAGGATTGCAGGTGCAAAAAAGGGTTCCCTCACGGTCCATATCCTTATCTTTCCGAGAAAAAAAAGGGAAAGACCAGAATGACCTATGTAAGAAAGAGAACTCTTTATGAAACAAAAGCTGAAGCTGAGGAATATGCCAGATTCCAGCATAGATTAGCCCGCCTTAGAAAAACAAATGAGAAGATAAGATCCTTTTTAGAGAAAATACGAGATATAAATTGTCGAGAAGTAGATGAATACAGAGACAAGGATGATAAAGAGAAAAAAGGCATCCAGGAGTAGGAAAAAATGAGAGAAGCTCTTAAGGTATGGATCAGGAATGAGAAAGAAATAGAGGAAGCTATTATTAATGGGGAAGAGACCCAGGTAATAGAGTTATGTTGAGCTTAACATAAATAGAGAGTGATTTTGGAGCTAATGAATTGGTGATTGATTTTCTCAAGGAAGCCGGTCTTTGGGATATCTTAACCAGAATGCCCATAAAGATGGGAAAGAATAATGGTTACCCGGGTAAGATTATTTTAGGGATTCTTATTCTAAAAGAACTTATGGCTATAGGAAAGATAGCCGGAGCCGGCAAGATTATTAAAGATGGCAAACTCATGGCTGATATTGGTTTTAACCTTGAGAAAATAAAGAAAGCAGAAAAAGAAGATAAAGGAGTGATAGATTTAGATACCTTACGAAATCATTTAAAGAAAATCCCTCAAACTGAATCAGACAAAGCCTTTTATCAACATATTAAAATATTAAGGGATAAAAGATGGATAAGAGGTCATCAGTATGTAGCCGATGCCGTAGAGCTAGAGGCTCCTTATGGAGAAACCTTTGAAGGGATGGCAAGAGTATGGAAGAAAAAGGAGAAAAGGTGGAAATGTGGCTACAAGCTCGAGCTCTTGATGAATGTCACCACTACAGGGAGACTACGCTTTATCGGATGTGCCTTAGCTCCCATAAACAGTGATGAGAGAGCTTTGCTCATCTCTATCTTTAAAAAAATAGAGAAACATTTAGGCAAGGGGAAAGTAAGAGAAATAATTAACTCTCTCACTTTAGACAGAGGTTACTGGGGAGCACACTTCTTATGGAAATTAAAACATAAGTGGGGTACAGATTTTGTCACCTTAGTTAGGGATGATGATCTTGATTTTGTAGAACATGTAGAGTACTACTTAAGGGGAGTAGAGCCAACCTTCAAGGAAAGATGGACAGCTATTAAGAAAAGAGGAAAAACAGAAAAAAAGAAGATCAGACTCTGTGGCATTAATGGACTTTCCTTAAGAAGGTACACTAAAGAAGGAAAAAAGAAGGACTTAGGTAAAGTCAATGCGGTAGTTGTTTATGATGAGTATAAGAAAAGAAAAAGAAGAAGAATCTATGTCACCAGCCTGGATGCTAAAGCCGACCCTTTTAAGATTTATGCACTCTATAAGGATAGGTGGATTATTGAGAATCAGGGAATTCGGTATCTCTCCCAGAGATGGAGCATAAGAGACTTTGCCGGAAGAAGCCTCAATTCTATTCAGGCCAGAATCTTGACCGTTCTTATCCTCTACAATGCCGTAAAGATTCTAGAGATGAAATATGAGGATAAGATGGAAAAACTAAAGGAGAAAATGAGAGAGAAAGGGGAAAGATTTTATCTTTCCGGCTGTGCTTTAATAGTCTATGGAAGAGATAAATATTACGGCATCTTCAGTGCAGTTAACTATGCCAATCTTACCACTAAGAAGAGAAATAAAGAAATCGCCAGGGAACTAGAAAAAATGTTACTTGAGAAGTCTTCCAAAAAGAAAATAGGAGAGTTTATAGAGAGACTAAAACAAGAATAATTTTCCTACACTCTCCTTTCAAATTCAAGGGACTATTTCGTCCATAATAGGATAGGTATTGCTTTTTTTCCGTCTTTACCCCTTATAAATCATCAGCAAAGATAGAATCCTATCAGATTATTCTTCTCGCTTCCATTTTTCTACCAAAAAATTTCTACCCTCCGTTTTTTTACTAAAAGTTTCTCATTGTAGTTCATTTCTTCCCCGAACTCCCAAAATCATCGTCTACTTTCAATTTTTCTGTGAAGGGAGCAGGGGGGGTTGACATATAATTTATATACTATATACTATAGATAATTCAGGAAAACTCATATTAAAAAGAAAGTAGGAAAAGGTGTTGGTTGCGGAAACTCTCATATTAACATTTTAAAAAGGAGGCTAAAACGAATAAACAGTTATCAAAACCTGAGGAAATTTCATTTGTGCACCAAAATACAACGGATAAAGTATTATTAATCTTGCAGAACAAGATCATAAAAAGAGAATGGAAACCTAATCAGAGAATATATGTGAATCAATTAAGCAAAGAATTTAACATTAGCCAAACTCCTATAAGAGAGGCTTTATACAAACTTGAAGGGATGGGCGTAGTGGATATAAAACCTCGAAAGGGCATATACGTAGCTGGCTTTTCCAAACAGGATATTTTAGATGTTTTAGAGATAAGAATGGTTCTGGAAGACCTAGGCATACAGAAGATTCCAGATATTTCTGAAGATCTAATGAAAAAAATGAGAAATAGCCTGCGTCTTTTTGGGGAAACTATCAAAATAGAGGATTTTGCGGCAAATAATGAAATAGATAGGGCATTTCATCTTCTTATCATAGAGGGATCGGGAAGTGAACAGCTCACCCGGATTTATAAAAATCTGTACTCGCATATAGGTATACAGAGGTTTCTGTATGAAAATAGAAAAGAGGCTCTGGGAGAGCTTCGTTTAACGGATAAAGAGCATCGGAGAATTGTTCAGGCTTTTGAAAAAAAGGATAAAAAAGAAATGAAAAAGGCTACCAGGAATCATTTAAATAATGTAAGGCAAAGAATAATAAAAATTTTAGAAGACAAAGAATGACCAAGTGAAAATAAAAATATTTGAGACTAAGCAGGAAATGGGCAAAGCTGCTGCGGAGGAAGCAGCGAGAATACTGAAGAGTACAATAAAGGAAAAAGATAAGGCGGTTTTTGTGGCAGCTACTGGTGCATCTCAATTTGAGTTTTTGGAGAATCTTACGAATATACCTTCAATTGATTGGTCAAAAACAACCATGTTTCACTTAGATGAATATGTGAATATTCCGGAGACTCATCCGGCAAGCTTCAGAAAGTACTTGAAGGAAAGGTTAATTGACAAAGTGCACCCGGGAAGGGTCTATCTAATCAAAGGAGATACTCAAGATTTAGAGTCAGAATGCAGACGCTTAAACAAAATCATCAGTGAGAATGAAATTGATGTTGTCTTTGTTGGAATTGGTGAAAATGGACATTTGGCTTTTAATGACCCTCCAGCGGATTTTAATACTGAAAAGCCATATTTCGTTGTTGAACTTGACGAAGCTTGTAGAAGACAGCAGCTTGCTGAAGGATGGTTTAAGAGTCTCGATGAGGTTCCACACAGAGCAATCTCGATGTCCATCAGCCAAATTCTGAAGTCTACAACTATAATTTGTACTATTCCAGGTAGTCGTAAGGCACAAGCCGTCAAGAATTGCTTGGAGAAAGATATCTCTCCTCAATACCCTGCTTCCATACTAAGAAAACACAAAAATGTATTTTTATTTTTAGATAAGGATTCAGCCAAATTACTTAAAAAACATAAATTTACCTCCTAGGAGAAGAAAATATGCCTGAGAAAGTACCCCTTATGTTTAAAAATGCAAGGATAATAACTCCGATGAGAGTTATAGATAAAGGTATTCTTGCAGTTACCGATGGCAAGATCTTCTCTCTTGACCCTGCAAGTAAAAATAGGATTTCCTCAAATGACCGACTAATAGATGTTGCCGGTAATTACTTAACCCCTGGATTTATTGATATTCACCTTAACGGTGGAGGTGGAGTAGATTCTATGGATGCAACAACAGAAGGTATTGACCAGATAATAGTTACTCATGCTAGAGGAGATGCAACTTCTATTGTCCCCACTACCACAACTGCTCCCATGGGTGATATAATAAAGATAGTTGAGGTGACAGGAGCAGCTAAGAAAAGAATATTACCTGGAGCACAAGTCTTGGGTGGAAACTTGCTCAAGTTTCAAATAATCTTCTTCAGGAGGAATTGAATGTATGTTAAGAAATTTGAGGATGTATTAAGTGAAATATTGTATGAAACTGCAGAGTATAAATGGCTATTACCAAGAGAAACAACGAAAACTCGGAGTTTACAGATAGCCAAAGGTGTAATCAAGAAAGATTCTAAGACATATGAAAACGTTCACAAAGACCATGAACAAGCTTATATTATTTTAGAAGGTGAAGGAGTTGTAAAGATTGGAAATGAGGAAAGAATAGTTAGTGAAGGAACGATCGTCTATATTCCTATAAATGTTAAACACTTCTTGAGATGCTCGGAAAGATCTGAAAAAGTTGTATATATTTTCGTCAATAATTGGCCTTATGAACTATAGTGGCATATGAAAATAGTTGGTTGACCTGGCTTTTGCCAATAGCAAAATTTAAAAAATATATTTTTCCCTCAAAATCTGAATAGTTTCAAAAAAAATAGGAAAATCTGACACTTTTTGGTAGTTTTTTCAGAAGATTCTTTGTGAGGATAGGAAAAAATATAGAAATTAAGAGGCAAAAAAAGGGCGTGAATAAAAGAAATTGGAGAAAAAAGGTGTGCGTGTCCTGTCCCTTATTAAATTTCGTGTGTTTTTAGCTCTTTTTCTTAAGAAAAAGAGCTAAAATAAGGGTCGGAGAATGAAAGGTAAGAAAATAAATAGATCCATTAGCTTGGGAAAAAGAAAGCTTCCTTAAGAGAGAAGTGTTGAAAAATTACTCTCTCTTTTTAGGAGCTTTCAGGAAAGAATGAACCATGTCCATGGCAAGGGGTTTATCAGCGATGTAGTCTAAATGCAATATTATGGAGTAATCTATAATATTGAAGCCACCTGATAAATTCTGCTATAGTCTAGGCCTCTTAGCTCTGGATTAGAAAGGAGTATAAATCAGATGAATAAAGAAAGACCTAATATCCTCATAGTGATGGTTGAACAACAACAAGGAGCTACGGTCAATCCTAATTCTTTATGCCATATGCCAAACGTCAAAGACCGTCTTGCGGGACAGGGAATACGCTTTGAGTTGGGTTATACCCCAACTGCGTTATGTGCTCCGGCAAGAGCTTCCTTTGACTCAGGACTTTATCCAACTCGCCATGGCATGTATAATAACTATCATTCCCTACCGGTGATGCATTCAGGGTTATTTACTAACGTCAAACTTTTTTCTCAATCTTTACGCAAGGCAGACTATAATCTTTCCTTTATTGGTAAGTGGCATGTCTCCGGGGTAAAATCCCCTAATGATTATGGTTGGGAAGTCCCCGTGGGTCAAATTCCTGTGCCAGGCCAAAGAAAATCACCTGTGCCAGGCCAAAGAAAAATACAATACCGACAACCCAACAAGGACATCACAGATGGAGGACTTATTAAGCGGGATGGTTGGCCGAATCGCTGGGTTTATGGCAGACATCCTGGAAAGCCTGAGGATATGTCGGATTTTAAAATGGGTAGAATAGCTCGGGAGGAGATTAAGAGACTTTCAAATCTTTCCAAGCCATGGGTTATTTATTTGGGCTTACACGACATACATGACCCCTATCTTGCTCCCGAACCATATGCCAGTATGTATAAACCAGAAGATATACCTCTGCCAGAAAACTATGCTGATTCGCTACAGGATAAGCCAGCCATTTACCGTCGTATGCGTCAACAGCTGTGGTCACAACTTAGCGAACAGCAAGTTCGGGCGGCCATCGCTTACTACTGGGGATTGTGTTCAATGAGTGATGATGTTATGGGGATGTTGCTGGATACCTTGAAGGAGATGAAGATCGAGGACAAAACCTTAGTGCTTTATACCGCCGACCATGGAGATCAGGTTGGCAGTCACGGGCTTTTTCTAAAAGGAGTATTGCCCTTCGAGGAGAGCTATCACGTCCCTATGATCATCAGATGGCCAGGAGTGGTGAAAGAAGGCTCAGTTTGTTCTGAGTTCGTCACCCACTGCGATTTTGCTCCCACCTTCTGTGAAATAGCTGGAGCCGATCCAGTGAACGATCCCGATGGTCGCTCCCTGGTACCTTTATTAAAGGGACGTATACCATCTGATTGGCCGCAAACCTTTTTTGGACAATTTTGCGGCACAGAATACTACTACACCCAGCGAATCCTGCGGGATAAACATCATAAATATGTCTTTAATGCCTTTGATTTTGACGAATTATATGACTTAAAGAAAGATCCTAATGAACTTAAAAACCTTGCTGATGATTCAGAATACCAGGAAATCAAGAAACAGCTAATAAATGAGATGTGGAAATGGGTAGATAAGACAGACGACGTAATTACTGATCCTTATCCCAGTTCAGCTCTTGTTCCTTACGGACCTATGCTTTAAAATGCAGCTGAGAACGGGTAAGAAGACAGTGGCTCAATCTTCTCTAACATGGAGCTGTTCTTTCTCTTAGTTACTCTGTACTTTCTTCTTGATAATTTTTCTCTCATTAGTAACAGTAAACTGGATTGTAAATAGTCAGTGAACCCCACGTCATCACGAGTAGAGTGAAGCAATCTTCTCAAGATAAATTTCGCAATCTCAATCTTCATCAGAGATTGCCACGTCGTTCTGAAGGCTTTCAGAACCCCTCGCAATAACAGAAAGAAACGTACTTTAGTGAATATTTAGTGTGCCAAGTTAAGCTCTTTGAATTCTTGTTGACTGGAAGGTGTCGACTACCGTAAACGTCTATCAGCGGTGTAGTCTGAGGTGCGATGTTACGGAGTAATCTGTAGTATTGAAGCCATCTGACGAATTCCACTATAGGTGGGAGAGACGAATAAGCAGGCCGTAGCGAAAGCGAACCTATAGTAGCCTCGTAAATCCGTAATTGAAGAGGTTGAGCCTGTACACGGTTGGCGAAAGCTAATATCATCTGGGAAGAAATAGAGAGAAGCACCAGATGACTCTTTCGGGGTCCAAGGGATGGCATGCATAGAAAGACAAATAGGCAAAGTAGGGAAGCTTCTTAGAGCGATGAAAGGTACTCTGTATTAAGGCATAAGTCAGAGGAAGCTCTAAGGGTGGCGGATGAGGTGGTAGTAGCGATAAAGGTAATGCAACATAACGTTACTGAGCGAAGCACCTCTGGGCACAGGTGGCTTCTGAAATGCAAGTAAGACAGATTACAATTGCGAGAGCTATTAAAGTAGTCAATGTGGGAAAGCAGAGTAAGAAGTCGAAGGCTATAGTAAACCGAAAGGGAAGGCTATAGTTTATGTGAAACCATGCCTGTTGCTTGAAGCCGTATTGGGGAAAACCCGACGTACGGAATTTAGAGGGGGCAGTGGAAACACAGTTCGGCTGTGCGCCACTGCTCTACTCGGCGAGGGAGAACCTCACGCACGGTTTGATGAGGGGGCGCTGGAAATAGGGTATGGTTGAGATACTGTGACACTCCCAGAGGAAACGGGGAGAGACAGGGAATACAAACTTCGACCTGTAGCCACTACGCCTGTTGCTCTACTCTACTGTTAGATCTTTGTTAAGAAAAAGAGCTAAAAATAGGGCCACTAGGAGGTGAAAAATAAGAAAATAAATAGGCCCATTAGCTTGGGAAAAAGAAAGCTTCCTTAAGAGAGAAGTGTTGAAAAATTACTCTCTCTTTTTAGGAGCTTTCAGGAAAGAATGAACCATGTTACATCTTAAAGGAGAAAAAGAATGAGAAAATTGATAGTAATATCACTAAGTGGGATAGTATTTTTGTTAGCGACAACTTTAATGTCACTGGCACAACAGACGAGAATTTGGAACACTACCCAGGTATATAAAGAAATTACTGGAAAAGAGATAGTAAGTTACCATGAGGCACCTGCGTTAAAGGTAAAAGTTGCCGCAGGAGAACTTCCCCCGGTAGAGGAACGACTTCCTGAAGAACCTCTAGTAATGGAACCGATAGAAGAGATTGGAAAATATGGAGGGACACTATATCTAGATAATGTTGGTGGGGAAGCGATGGCGGAGACAGTAATAGGGTGGAAGAGGAGTGGAAGATGGGCAGTTAGATGGGACAAGGACATGAAAAATTTAATTCCCAATGTTTTAAAAGGATATGAATTCTCAAAGGATGGAAAAACTGTTACTCTGTATTTAAGGAAAGGATTGAAATGGTCGGATGGCATGCCCCTTACTGCCGATGATGTCATGTTTTGGTATGAGCTGCTTGCCGATGATGAAATTACACTTTCTAAGCCCATTCAGTGGTGTGCCGGTGGTGAACTGATGAAAATGGAAAAGATAAATGATTATGAAGTCCGAATACAGTTCGCTGTAGGGAATTCAGTGTTTGACTATAATATGTTTTACAATGAACTGTATACGCCTAAACATTATATGAAGAAATGGCATATAAAGTATAACCCGAAAGCAGAAGAACTAGCAAAAAAGGAAGATTTTGAATCTTGGCAACAGTGTTTGGCAAACCATATCAACCTAAATATTCTAAGAGGATTAACAGCCGACCCTGATATGCCTGTTCTCTATCCTTGGAAAGTGAGTAAAATTTCAACTAATCAACTGATTTATGAACGGAATCCTTACTTCTGGCAGATAGATCCAGCAGGAAACCAGCTCCCTTATATAGATAAAGTGCTGGTCAATATTGTGACGGATAAAGAAACAGCCACTATGCGAGCAGTAAGCGGACAGGTGGATATCTTCAGTAACCGAACGGTGTTTGAAGACATTCCATTGGCTATGCGTAACAGAGAGAAAGGCGATTATCACGTAGTAATAGGTAAGGACACTAGCGTAGCTGTAGCAGATTATCAGTTCAACTTGAATTGTAAGGATGAGGTGTTAGCAAAGATTTTCCAGGATGTTAGGTTCCGGCGAGCTATGTCGTTAGCTGTTGATCGGGAGGAGATTAACAATCTCATTTTTAATGGGATGGCTGTACCTTATACCATAGTACCTCCTCCGGAAAGCCAGTTTTATGATCCTGAGATGGCTAAGGCTTACGCTGTATATGATCCAGCAGAGGCTAACAGACTATTAGATGAGATGGGTCTTGAGTGGGATAAGAAGCGCGAATTTCGTTTAAGAGCCGATGGAGAAAAGTTAAACATTATAGTATCAATCTGTTCTGAGAGTGCTGAGAGAGCCGGAGTGGAAATAGCAGAAATGGTTAAGGAAACGTGGAAAAAGGTGGGAGTAGATATAATAATAAAAGTTGTGGAGTCAGGGCTTTTTTATAATTGCGTGCACAAAGCTGATTTTGAGGCAGCCGATCGGGGTCATTTCAAGAAACAGGGTGATGCATATATGTTTCAGCAGTTTGGTGCTGCACCGGTACCTGTTTATAGTAGTCGTTACCGCTCATTTTACGCCGAGGATTGGCATGAATGGATTCGGTCAGAGGGGAAAACAGGGAAAGAGCCCCCGGAATGGTACAAAAGTTATGTGCAGAATCAGCTGCAGATATTTGAAGAAATGAAAACGACCTTAGACAAAGAAAGGCAAACAGAGTTAGGCCAACAGCTATGGCGTGCTTTTGTAGAGAATGTATGGATAATTGGTACGGTAGGTTTTGATCCTTTCCCCATTATAGTTAAAAATCGCCTGAAAAATTATCCAAACCAGGTACTTCAAATACACCTAAGGGATGCACAACAGTACTTTTTGACAAAATAGAGGAGAAGTTGAGTATAAGAGAGAATCCTTGCCCAAGCAATAGGGCAAGGATTCTCTCTTAATTGTGGAAAAAAGAAATGAGCCTAGATTCGGTAAACTAAGCTGTTTTATGCCAAAAATTCATTTTTCCACTTCTTTGAGACTATGATTTCACCCTAAAGTGCAAGTTAAGGTGGCAATTTTTATTCCTTGTTCTTAAAAATTTGTTTTTTGTCTAACTTGAAGCAATTCTTGGCGTATCTTCCCTGTGAGGGGAGGAAACTTATACTATCGTTTCAATGAGCCGAACAGTTAGACTACGTAATAAGGTTTACCTCGGGTAAGCTCTCTAAAGATATACTCAAAAAGCTCCCGGTAAGGATAAAACTTAGAGAACTTGATGAAGTACTGCTTTTTCTTTCTCTGAATAAGAGCCGGTAGATTTAGAAGGTACATTGAGGTGGTTTAAGAACTCCCTTTTTCTACAAAAAACTGGATAAAGAATCTGGAAATGAGAGGTAAGTTGGGAGAAAAAAAGTAGAAGTTGGATAAAAAAAGGTGAATATCGAAAGGACTTTACTTATCTCAGCGGCTCTTTGACAAAATAAAAAATACCCCTACATAGAGAGAAGAAAGAGACTAGATTTACCGAGCTGTTTGAAGGGATTGGTGTTAGGGAGGAGATCTTTTTCTCTGAATCAGCAAAAGGATAAAAGTTAGCACCTTAGAAGCTTTCAGTTTTTTCTTATAGGATTTATCCCAGGTCTTCAAATACTTCATAAGGTTAAGGGTAATTCCTATAACAAAACGCATCACTCGCTTCAAAAGGGTAGTTGTACAGGCCATGGTTGCCTCAATCGAAGCCATAATCCATAGATGCGGGGAGATTCTAAGATATCTAAATCAGAGGATTTTTTTACAAGTTCCATTAGAGCGCTCAGAGGCTGAGCGAAGGTTTCTAATCTTTTTCCAGCGATCTGAACCTCGGGGAATTTCACAGACAAGACGGGGATGAGCTTTAATGGACATATGAGTGGAGTAGCCACATTCAGTGCCAAGATACTTACAGGCCTCGATAGGATTGGGAACTGCCAGGGGGCAGGTTAAACACTGTTTTCGACAGACAAAGGATACCCTTTTTTTCTCCTTATCATATCCATTGGGCTTACATAATGTCCCACAAGGAGCAATTAAGCAAAGTTTGGCACTATGCAATCCCAATTTCCAAAATAAGAATGCCCATAAAATGAGGGTTATAGGGATTCAAATAGCTAAAAATGGCATTTTGCTGTCAAACTTGGGTTGAAAGAAGACTTTTTGAGACTTAACCCATTTATGACATTGCTTGGGAAGAGGATTGAGATAGTGAACTTCTTCACCTTCATTTTCCTGACCCCATTCCTCTGAGATAACGGGAAGAAGATCGGCTTTAATTTCCTTCATTTTTTTCTCCTGATGTGCTCAATAAATATTCTCTATTATACATCAGGAGAGCATTTTAGTCAAATTTAAGTACTTTATTTTTACTTTTTATTAGATTTTTTCAAAAAGCAAAATCTTGAATTAACGGAAATAGGATGAGAAGTTATATTATTCGTCGATTTATTTATATGATATTTATTTTTCTGATAATATCTGTGTTGGCATTTATTATTATTCAACTTCCTCCCGGTAATTACCTAACTTACTACTTAGCTCACTTGTCAGAATATGGCCAAGATATAAATCCCGACTCTCCAGAAGCGCAAATACTGAGAAAGAAATTTGGTCTAGATTTACCCATATATCTGCAATACTTTAAATGGATGTGGAATATGCTCCAGGGAGATTTTGGAAAATCTTTTAAATGGGGGAAACCGGTTATTAGTTTATTAGCTGAGCGAATACCATTAACGGAAATGTTGCATTAAATGTACTTTTATAAAATGCTGTTTATATCTACCTTACAAGAAAAAATAAGATACCTTCAGAAGATGAAATACTTTGTATAAACTGGATGTATATTATCTTAAAAAT
>Ga0315547_1000854_pt1 | contig 26660 bp, 21 predicted proteins | sample SalMarSW160240MG_2_FD_202542 | JGI IMG/M metagenome (GOLD analysis project Ga0315547, IMG submission 202542) | Salt marsh sediment microbial communities from the Plum Island Ecosystem LTER, Massachusetts, United States - Salt Marsh Sediment SW1601-240 ...
GGAGGGGGTGTCACAGGAACTAATTTATCCTGCTCAACAACAGCTCTGTTCCACCACTCCGGAGCCTGAACCTGGCCGCTTTTTCTTTTAACAGCGTCATAAATGCGGAAGTGGTTGTACGTTACGAGCAGATTGTCACCCAGTTCCCACCATGCGTTTACCACGGAACTGCCGTTGTTGATAGTGTAGTCTGTGATAAACTCGACTGCCAGTGCAGGGTCCTTCTTATAGAGCTCTTCGGCGGCTTTGTCGATAATCGCTGTCCTTTTGACCGCTCCTCCTTCCCACTTTTCCTGCGCTGCCTTGACATCTTTTATAGCATATGAATATACCACCTGTGTATGGAAATCCACATAGTCGGATGCCCATCTGGCAGAATCCCTGCTGAACACGAAATGGTCCCCGACTTTAAAGGACTCCGGCACATCCGTGCTTCCGGTATAGACAGGCATGTAGCAGGCTGTGTCCTGGGCGCCGAATGAAAGCCACAATATTCCTCCGATCGGATCAGGGAGCCAGTCCCTGCACTGGGTGATAGTTGTGTATTCGACATTATTGACACAGATGCATCTTGAGCTTCTGTACCTTTTGTCGTCAAGTCTAAAGCTGCGGAAATAATTCGGGTTGCTGAAAGGCCCGCCTTTAATGCCTTTTGCCGGGTCGTATTTGCTCCCCTGGTACTTATCGCGCGTGATGTTCATGACATCCTGCACCGAGAGTTTCTTGTCGGGTTTTACCGAAAAAGGAAAATCCATGTCCGGCGTTTCCGGGCTGAAATGCCTGGAAGGCGCCACAATGTCCAAAAAACGCCACAGCCGGCTTGTTTTACCCATGGAAGGCGAATACGCCCTCTTCCAACTGAAAGGTTTGCCGCTTTCCGGATCGTAGAACCCGTTTTCAACTGCGTATGAGACAGCATTTGGCGATGCCATGAAATAGTCCGGATTCTCAAGGTCTATCTCCCCGATTCTTGACTCGTTCGGGCATACGCTTACATGGTCGTCCGGGACCCTCTGCGCGCACCACACAGCGCCCGGCTTTCCGCTCTCCGGAGTCCACAGCGGCCCGACAGGCATGATCTCGAATATCCATGCCTCGTTTGGATCAGCGACTGCCAGCATCTCACCGCCGTCGTTAAACCCGTATCCATACTTTTCGGCCAGAGAACCCATGATCTGGATTATCTCCCTCGCCGTTTTGCTCCTCTCCATTCCGAGCATCGTCAGCATGGTCAGGTCAAGCAGTGCGGATGGAGTAGTGTTTCTCATCTTGCGCTGGCATCCGATCGTCGATTCTCCCATGGCGACCTGGTTCTCGTTCATATAGCCGAACATCCCGTGCTTGTATGCATAGGTATGGGGAACCTCGGGGATATCGGTTCCTGTGTAGTCATCCTTGTATTTTTCCCATTTAATGCCCTGTTCCGGCGGCCATGTCCTGTACTGCGAGATGTGGTAGATCTTGCGCACAGCACCCTCTTTGTGGTCTGCCGCAGGCACATGCCCCCATGTCCAGTCGCATATGCCGCAGTCGCATGTGTGCGTGGTCATCGTGGAGCCGTCGGTCGATGCGTCTTTTCCTACGAGTATCGAGGTGCAGCCCTCGGGCCGGCATTCCTCTCCCCAAGGCGCAGCATTCTGTGATGTGAAAACAAATGCGCTTAATACAACCAGCGCGGCAAACAAAATAGCAGTTACTGTTAATGACTTTTTAAAATTCAAATTTGCCTCCTGATTTATGATTTTAAGATTTTATATTATTTTTTCTTTTTTTGTGCCGGGGGAGGCTGCAGCGGCACGAGTTTATCGTGCTCCACTACTGCCCTGTTCCACCATTCCGGGAATTCCACATGGCTGACTTTTCTATTTTCTGCATTATAGTTTCTTAGGTGATTGTATTTGACGAGAAGGTCGTTTCCAAGCTTCCACCAGGCATCTATGGTTCGTTCTGCGTTGTTCACGCTGAAGCCGGTTATAAACTCTACAGCCGCCGCCGGATCCTTCCTGTAAAGCTCTACAGCCGCTTTATCAATAATAGGTATCTTCTTTAATGCTCCCCCTTCCCACTTTTCCCTGGCTTTTATGACGTCTTTAATGGCCTGTGAATAAACGACCTGTGTATGAAAATCGACATAGTCAAAGGCCCATCTTGCAGAGTCTCTGTTAAATATCCAGTGGTCGCCTATACTGTAAGATTCGGGGATCTCCGTCACCCCGGCGTAGATGGGGGTGTAGCAGGATGTGTCCTGGGATCCTAATGCCACCCACAGGATCCCACCTATGGGGTTCGGCAGCCAGTTCCTGCACTGAGCAAGGGTCGTGTACTCCGAGTTGTTTACACTGATGCACCGGGCGCCTGCATATCTTTTGTCGTCAACCTTGAAGCCGCGGAAATAGTTCGGGTTTGCGAACGGCCCAGCCTTCAGCCCCTTTGACGGGTCGTACATGCATCCCTGGTACTTATCCCTCGTGAGTCTCATTACGTCCTGCACCGAGAGCTTTTTGTCAGGCTTTACTGAAAAAGGAAAGTCCATGTTCGGAAGTTCCGGGCTGAATTTGCGAGACGGCGCCACAAGGTCAAAGAACCGCCACAGCCGCCCCCTCCTTCCGTGAGTGCTTGCAGCGCTGCCCTCAGCAGGGCAGTAGGCCCTCTTCCAGTTGAAAGGCTTTCCGCTCTCAGTGTCGTAGAAACCGTTCTCTACTGCATAGGAAATGACATTCGGAGAAGCAAGAAAATGGCCTGTGTCTTTAAGGTCTATCTCTCCGATTCTTGACTCGTTCGGGCAGACGCTGACATGGTCATCCGGCACTCTCTGTGCGCACCACACAGCGCCCGGTTTTCCGCTCTCCGGAGTCCACAGCGGCCCGACAGGCATGATTTCGAATATCCATGCCTCTTCCGCGTCAATCACGGCAAGCATCTCTCCGCTGTCATGGAATCCGTATCCGTACTTTTCACCCAGCGACCCCATGAGCTCGATGGCTTCTCTCGCCGTCTTGCTCCGCTCCATGGCAAGCAGCGTCAGCATTGTGATGTCCATGACAGGCGTGGACGTTGAGTTTCTCATCTTGCGCTGGCAGCCTATACTTGCTTCCCCCATTGCAACCTGCTGGTCGTTCATGTATCCGAAGACCGAGTATCTGTAGCCGTATGTGTGCGCAACATGGGGAATGTTGACTCCTGTATGGCCCCGCTCCAGGTTTTCCCATTTCGCACCCTCATCCGGATGCCATGTTCGGATCTGGTTTATGTGATAGATCTTACGTACAGAGCTCTCCTTGTGGTCTGCCGCAGGAACATGGTGCCATGTGAAGTCGCAGATACCGCAGTCGGCAGCATGGGTGGCCATCACTGAGCCGTCTGTGGAGGCTTCTTTCCCGACGAGTATTGAGGTGCAGCCCTCAGGCAGATATTCCGGTTCGGCCGGCTCTTTTCCCCCTGCAACATATGAAAGGGCGATAAGCAAGCCGATACAAACAAGCAGTATTATGATAAGCGTCAGCAGCTTTCTTAATTTCAAGGTTTACCTCCCTGTCGTTTGGGGTTTTTTAATTCAGGGTTTAAATTTATTATCGGCATTCTTTACCTTTCAGGCGAGCCGATCTTACCGCATCTGCTTCGTTACAGGGCATTCGTGGTGAATGACCACAACTTCATGTGCTGTGCCTCGCATCTTGCAGCAGCCTCGACTCGTGAATAATCCAGGCTAATAAGCATTTTATTTATTCAGGCACTCGACATCAAGCTTATTTTTATAATCCCTCATTTTAAGCCGGCTTTGTTAAACCTGAAGAACAGGCAGTTCCTTTTCCTCATCCCTGCTGTGCCTTTATTTCATATCCGGCTTCTTTAATCCCTGCGAGTGCGGTTATTTTCATGGGCTCGATCAGCGGCCTCTGGATGTCTTCCGGTTTAAGCACAAGAGGGACCTCGGTGCATCCTGCGATAACAGCCCCTGCTCCCCTCCGGATGAGGCTCATGGCTGTATGGACAATGATTTCTTTGGACAGACCCGAATAGAAACCAGCCTTGATGCCTTGTCTTCCGTCAATAGCCTCCTTTACCTGCCGCTGCTCTTCATCTGAGGGGCAAATGACTTCGATTCCTGCCTCTAAAAATGCATCTTGAAAGATTCCTGATTTGAGCGTGCCTGTGCTCGATATGAGGCCAGCTTTTTTCAGGCCAGGCATGTTTTTCTTTGTCCACTTCAGGGATTCCTCGATGAGGCTGAGGAAGCGGAACTCGACCTGCGACGCCACTTCCGGATAAAAACAGTGTGCAGTCACACACGGCATGATGATCAGATCTGCCCCCGCCTTTTTCAGGATTTTAACACCCTCGACGAGCAGGGGAGTGGGGCTTTGCCCCTTGTTGAGCAGAGCCTCTGTCCTCGGCGGGATTTGCGGGTTACTGTAAACAATTACCCGGATGTGGTCCTGGTCTTTTTCGGCTCTGGTATTTTCTATGATTAGCTCATACATATATGCCGTGGCTTCAGGCCCCATGCCTCCTAAAATCCCTATGGTCTTTTTCATTTCCCCGGACCCTCTTTCATGATTTCTTTGACCTTATCCAGCGGCAGTGCTTCTATCTTATGTCCGTCCTTGCCGGTCATTGTGTGCGCCTTGAACATCGAGTTCAGTATGGCTTCTTCCGAAGCCTCGGCAGCCGCAAGAAACAGCGGGGACATCTGGCTGTTCCGCAGTGTCTCGGTCTTGATGGTCCTTGACTGCGGCCTGTGAGGTATTCTCATCCCCTCGGCTGTTGAAAAAGCAATTGCATAGTCGCCGCTTGCGTTTGAGTAATAGCCGCCTGTCCTTGCTATCCCCAGCAGTGCCCTCTTCGCAAGCCTCTTCAGGTTTCTGCTGTCAAGCGGTGCATCGGTTGCGACCACGATCATGCATGAACCCTCCGACTCCCTCTCTATCTCCTTCTTCATGGGGTAGCGGCCCAGGCGGACTCCTACAGCAAGGCCTTTAATCTGGAATACGCCTCCGTGGTTTGTCTGGACAAGCACACCCACAGTATAACCGCCTCTCGATTGGGGAAGCTTCCTCGATGCAGTTCCTATTCCTCCCTTGAAGCCGAAGCAGATTGTTCCTGTGCCGGCGCCAACCGCACCTTCCTCCACAGGGCCTGATGATGCGTTCTTTATTGCCCTGATGACGTCTGCTTCTTTCACATGTCTTCCTCTTATGTCGTTCAGATAGCCGTCATTTGTTTCACCTACAACAGCATTAACAGAGTCTGCTTTTTCATTCCCTTCGAGAGAGAGTATGTAGGTGATGACCGCATTGGCGGCAGTCGGCACGCTTAGTGTGTTGGTCAGGATTATGGGGGTTTCAATGCTTCCCAGCTCTTCGATCTGTGTGGATCCCATCAGCTTTCCGTAGCCGTTTGCCACACACACCCCTGCGGGCACTTTCTCCTGGAATATGTTGCCCCCGTGGGGGAGTATGGCAGTCACACCGGTGCGGATATTATCACCCTCGATGAGGGTTACATGTCCGACTTTGACCCCCTCGACATCGGTGATTGCGTTCCATTTCCCTGGGTTTAACACTCCTGTCTTAATGCCGAACTTCCTTATGCGGGGCCTTTCTTCAGGCAGCAGGAGGCCATGGCATAGGAACAAAAGGGTGAATGACAAAATGACAGTGCGTCTCATGTCGTGTTCTCCTTAGAAATTGTAAGATTATGATATTAGTGAATACGCCACAAAAAATCAACCGCAGTGTTCTCCTTCAGATAGAGAAGTGCTGGCTGTGGGGGAAATAAATAAAAGGGGATTATAGGTTAGTTCGATCTTGCCCAGCCAGCGAAACAAGAATTACCTGTATTATAGCGTAACCTTTGTGAAAAGGAAAGGGGAAAGTTGGAATATTTTGAAGGGGAGAGTTGAGAAAAATGGTGATTGGTTTTAAGGTTTAATGTTTTTGAGTTTGTATAATGTACCTTATGCGACACGCTGCATACATCTATTTTCAACTTATTTTCCTTTCCTCTTAAGATATCGAAACAGGGTAGATTTATCTACGCCTAACTCCTGAGCTCCCTTTCTATAACCTTTCTTTTTAACTGTTTCCTTTATAAACTCAAGGTCAAATCTTTCAAGTTTAGGACTCCAATTATGAGGACGCCGTTCAATACTATATTCCTTAAGTGCCCGGTAGACCATATCTTTTGAGCAGCTCAAGATATCAGCAACTCCTCGGACTGACATTGATTCTTTTAAATATAGTCTTTTGAGCTCAGCTTTGTTGGGTTTCTTCCCTATTGGAAGCTTCCCTCTTTTTACCTCAAGCCCAGCGGCTTCTTTATATCTTATTCTGGCCATTCGAAAGAGTTAAAAAAATTTCAAAGCATAAGCAATTAAATTCTCAATTCCAAGCTTCTTTGCAATGAGTAGCAAAATAAGCAGAACAATTAAACGGACAACCCAAATATACAATTTCAGTAGTAGTGAAGCTCCTTCATCATTTGTTACCAATCCAGTCCTCTGGATTATTAACAGAGGTATACGGAAGATATAAGCAATCCATGAAATTGGGCTTACAAGATTTATTAACTCCTGCTTTCTAAGTCTTTTATAAAATCCAATGCCTCGGTCAATTGTGCTAATTAACATATCATAAATTTCAGCATCCAATCTATGAGGTAATTGGAAAATATCCAAAATTATATCGTATTCTTTTTCCATTATTTTTAAGCTTCCGGGTTCATATCCTTTCGACTTGATTTTGGTCTCTATCCCTGCTCGATAAAGATATTTCTTAATTGGAGGAATCATTTCATCAATATTTTTTTTCAATGTCTGGTATCTTTGTTTTGTTTCTTGAATATCCTTAGCAAGCAACTCTTTAAGAGATCTGGATTCTTGCTCTTCATAGCCTGCAAATGGGATATAATGCAATACTAAGTCTCTAAAGCGATTAAATTCATTAAGAATTTTCCCGCATGAGAAATACCCTGGGGGAAGCAATCTTACTTTTCTTGACAATTTATTCTTTACCTTCTGAGATTTTCCCTTTTCTCTAAACGTCTATCTCAATGAGGTGTTCTTCCGGCAATAGGCCGTCATTTCATCACAGGGAAGCCGGGGCCATGTGTTTCCGGCTTCCAATCGCCTAAGTTTTCCACTTTTGAGACTCTATTCTCCCTAAAATTATGATGTTAGCTAAGACTGACCTCTATAAGCCTCAATGTGTAAATATTATTTCCATAATCCCATTTGTTTTTTACTTAAAAGTTTTTGTTTAGAATCGGCTCTTAGGAAAGACATATGTTTTAACACCCCACCTAATTTTCCTAAACATTCATTTCCAAAATTTTTATTTATAACTTTAAGCTCAGAATCATTAAGACCAAGCATCTTTGCTATATTTGCGTCAATCATCGTTTCTAATGCCTTGCATTCACGAATGAATATTTCACGTCCTCCTGTGCTAGTTGTAGGACGCAATTTTAGACGCTCCTCAACAAAGGAAGCAATTTTATTTGCTTGATCTTGTTGCAAAAGTGACCTCTTTGGAAACCTTAATTTGCTTAAATGATAATTGTCCAAATGCATCGTTCTAATTGCCTTCGCGTATACAAATCTATCGGCATACCAACTTGTTATTCTTGAGTTAAATATACCTAAGGCAAAAAACATTAAGAATCTCAATTTTCTTTCTTCTGCCTCCGATTTGATTCGGGGAAAAATATTACTAACTGTATCTACTGAAAGCATTCCAGAAAAATCAACAGAACCTATCAAACGCACATGAGGAAGTGGTTTGAGACAATGCGCAACTATTTGTTGAGCAACAATTTTTGGGGATTCCCAAAATGACTGAGCTTCAATATGTGCCCTCGCTTGTTCTCTGGCTATTCCCTTATCTGGATTAAGCAAAGCATAACCCTGCACATACCGGCCTTGAAATACTTTAAACTCACCTGTTTCACGAAGAGAAGCAAGAGGAACGTTACCCCGTTTTAGATAGAAGTGATCTATCATAGGATCAGTTTTTGCTGAAATTTTAAGTCCAATATCTACTTCCCTCTTTGTTATATTTACAGGGATTATGTCTGAAAATGGCAGTGACCGTTTTCCTGTGAAAATGTTGAGGCTGTTTTCTTCAAGTTTACCGGTTTGGAATTTTCCATTTTTAGAATTATTTGTTCCAATAATTACTTGTTCTAACCGCACTTTTTTAAAAGCTTTGGATGCATCAATTGCAAAATTAAGCTCAGACTGAAGATGTTTTCTAATAGGTAGCCATTTTTCCGAATAGATTAAACTTTTGGGAACAATAAGACACCAGTCTCCATCATTTTTTGTTAGTTCTTCTGTTCTTTCTATGAATAGATTTGCAGTATTTAAATTGCCTTTCGAAAATCTGAACCTTCGACAGTATTCTTTTTCCCTAGCTGTGAGCTTCGCATTATATGGAGGATTTCCCACAATAATACTAAATCCACCTTCCTTAAACACCTCATTGAAGGATTCTTCAAGGTTAAATGGATTGATTGATTTTCTCTCTTGGGCTGTTGGCAAAAACTCTTCTACTATTTCATATCTTACTAGACTATTCCCACATTGGATATTACGATCTAAAACTGGCAAGATTGGCTTTTGCTTCCTATTCCATAATTCTCTGATCGTTTTTGATGTTTCTCCTTCAAGTGCTTGAAGATATAAACTAAATCTTGTGACATTTACAGCCTCTGGATCTATATCCACACCATAAATGCAGTTTGATAAAATATCCATTTTCTTTTGTAGCCGTAACTTCCATGATCCATCTTTATTACGCTCTAAGAATTCCTCACGCCATTCATCTTTATTTTGACAGATATGTTTAAGCCAAAAAATTAGATTTTTAAAAACTGATATTAGGAATGATCCACTGCCACAAGAAATATCTGCTATTCTTAACTTTAGTATATCTTGGGGTTCTAGGTTTTCAAGATATGGTTTCAATATCTGAGTTACCATGAAGTTAGTAACATACCTCTCTGTATAGTAAATCCCGCTTTCTTTCTGCCCCATTCTTTGTTCGGAAATTCGAATTTTCCCTTTATCAAACTCAATGCCAGATCCCAAGAAACGTTCATAAATTGTACCAAGAATTTCGACAGGTAAATAATCCAATAAATACGGAGAATTTGGAGGATATATATTAGTTATAATATCCGCTAACACTGTCTCATCTATTATGAGATCTTGAGGCAAAACTTTAAAGACTGTACCATTATATTTAATATCGAGAGCTGATCTCACTCTGTTAAGTTCAGCCAAAAGTGTATTTGGATGCTTTTCAGCTCTCTCCAGTGCACCTTTCAACAATAAGTCAAGCTCGAGTTTCTTATCCTCAATTACTCTAATGAATACTATGAGATTTAAGATTTGATCAGCGACTTCAATCACTTGTTCTCGATTCCATTTCTGACAAGAAGCATGTATGTTTTTCACCAAATGGAGACGCCATTGATCTAACTGCCCTAAGAAATAACGATCAACTGGAAAAGAGCCTTGAATAGGGAATAGAGTAAGATCTAATCCTTTTATCTTTTTTGATTTTGAATTCAGTGCTACTTCCAAATCATCTAGCGAACCTTTCTTTACAGCATTGTGTCCGATTAAAGACAGAAGTTGGATCCATTTTTTGGGAAGGTTTGATGCCTGCCACTCAAAAATGATTTGGGAACGTAATGAATATTTTGTTTTGTTAACTGGCGGCGTAGCACGGCAATCAATAAGCCATGTTTGGAAGAAGTTTGACAAGATAGTAAAACGATGTCCGCTTGTCCAAGCATATCGCCATGCCTGAAGTACATCTTTGTCCCCAAGATATTTTTTTATGTTTTTTGTCTCAACAAAAAATACTGATAATCCGTTGATACGAAATGTTATATCCGGACGACCGGAACGTATTGACTGCTCTCGCAAAACCTCAAACTCAAATGGAGATAATCCCTCATTTTCAATATTCCATCCAAGATACTTAAACAAAGGAAAAATGTAGTTATCTCGGATATCAAATTCAGACAACTTCGTCCATGACTTCTTATCTTTTAAGAGAGAATCAATTCTCTTGCTAATAGCTTCAGGACAAACGCTATTTTTTGTCTTACTCATTTTTATCTATATATTGAGACCTTCTTCAAAGAAAACAATTTTATCTTGAGGAATCGTTTCTCTTATAGCTTCAATATTATGATTAGTACCGGCTCGATATCCTATTCTAATTAATCTCATCCACAAATTGTTATTATTTACTCGTAAAATTCCCGGATTTGGACCTGAAGTTATTTGAATTCCATGTCCGAAATCTAATTCAAGCTCAGTTTCTGGAAAATAAATCCTTAACTCTGGTCCCCATTTATCAACATAACCTAATTCTATAATTCCGGGGTGATCAGTAGTAATTTGCTCTCCGGAGTGTGCTTGATAATTTGATAGAAAGTTTGACACAGATTGTTCTGGCAGCTCTGCATCAAATCGACTATGGTTAGCCAAGTATCCAAGTGTCCTATAATTATTATCCGTGGCATCAGGATGATTATTATTAAAATCTGTGATCATATTTGCATAAATTCGTGCCTTAGTTTGCATACTCTCTCTATTGAAAATTTCTCTTCTTCCATCTTCATATTCGACAACCATTCTATCAGAAGCTAATTCTATCACTGTGTATCCTTGGTTGCGATCTAAGAAATATCCTCCTACATGAAAAGGCAAATCTTCTGAAGACATTGTTTACCTCCCTTTAATCTAAATATATCTAATTTAGTGTTAAGAATCAAATTGTTTCTGATGTTACTCGTAACATGATTAAGACCTCTCCCCATGTCACAGATATGTCACACGAAATGCCTAAATTTGCTCGCTATTGCCTACGGTTGCTAAAACGGAAAGAAAAAGAGAAATCTGAATTTTTCTGTGATTTTCTTGAGGCAACAGGAGTGCCTGAGGAGGGAGTCGAACCCACACTTACCGTTTGTATCGGAGGTCAACCAAATATTGTCCCTCATTCACCATACCCATGACCCCACCTCCGACTTTTATATTCATCATTACCATCAAGTCACAAAGGTCTGCATACTGGATATAAGCCCCACCTCTTATCCCTTCCTTGGTCATGTCTGGTTTGCGTTTAAGATTTACACCCCAATTCTCAGAATATCCACTACTAGAGTTAATCCCTCTTGTAACCGACGATACTCGAACGTATTCATATCCCTTAATCCTGGCAATACGCCGATTAAGAATATGATTGATGACTTTTTTTGTAATATCTTCCTTAGGAAATGCACGCTTATATGCTTTGCGATATCCTGTATAGTTCACATGAACCCATAGTTGAATGGGTTGATATAGAACTGCTGACTCAGCCAATTCCCAGATGGGGAGTCTCTGATCTCTTTTAGGGGGTGGCGGTATTTTTACCAGTAATGCCCTTCTTGCTGTGGTGATCGATACGACACCCACTATAGTACCGATATATCTGCAAATTGATGACTCGTCAACTGCTGCAATTGGGACGTGTAGGCATTCAGGAAGCACCAACTTTTTAAAGGCGACTTCTCTTGCAACGTTGTCAATTTTAATTCTCATATTACTTATTAGCGGGATTTATGCATAACGATGCTAATCAGCTGCGAGGTTTTTTGGCGTCGGTTGAATTTGCCTTGTTATGAGCTATTATCGAAATAAACAATTCTGAGAAAGCACTCAAATTTTTAAGTGTTTCGCCAGCCCACTGATTAAAATCGGTCGTACCAATAGAAGGCTTTCTAATTCCAGTTAGTTCTATTTCTGAATTTTTGGGCTCTATTTCAAGCTGGAACATAACCTGTATTAGCCCTTTCTCAGGATGCACCAATGAATCACGAGCATTTGCTGCATCATCTATCCATCTTTCCTTTTGCTTCACTATCAACTCCAGCAAAGAATCTGCAATCTTTTTAATATTTGCCTTGTTTTTAAGCGTGTGTAGGAGCATTCCACCTGGGTCTTTTCTCTTTTTATGAAATCCATGAATTTTTTTGTAAACAATGTTTTCAGTTGATATAAGCTGGACTATTAAATCAAGAAAAGCTTTAATCGAATTTAAATAAACCTGCATAAATAGATGGACTTCTGGAACTTCTGCAAAATAATTGCACTTATCAATTGGCCATCTGGAAGTTTTCCACTGGTCTTTCAATTCAATAAAATTCGGCAAACAGATTTTCTCAGCGTTTCCGAAAAGTTCATTTAATTTATTTACAGAATAATTGAGAAGCCCATGTTGAGCAGCACAAGATCTTACTATTGCCTTACTCAATCCAGACCAGTCATTTGGATTAAATATATGAAATGCTTGTACACTTGCTGGATCAAGCAATATAACGGGTGTTTTGTAAATACTTGAAGGTTTTTCTTTCATTATTTAAGCCTCATAACAATTACTATACTGCATGCTATATTTTGAGAAAAATCCCGCCGCAGTACCGTCTAAATGTAGTGAATCCCTCTAAAAATATGCTTAAAATGTAGTAAAACTTTATCAATATCCTTGCTATATTGCAAGCTATGTATCTGACGGTTTAGATATCCCGGAGGATTAATGAAAAGGGGCCATGAGACAATAGAAGATTTTAAAGCTTTCTTGTCCCAGACCGGACTCGAACCTGCAATTTAGTGGTTAACAGTAATTTATATTAATGTTATTTATAAAAATGGGACGCTAGAGTTTAAAAGTCTTTGGTTCATCTCTTAATTACCAAAATTGCGACTTTTTCCTAAAAATATTTTAATTGATATTGCCATAAAATTATAAATTTTTCCCTTTCAAAACGGAATTGAATAAAAAATTATTCTTCAGGTTTATTTGTCTTACTCTTAAACACTAAATAGGAAAGAATTGCGAGTCCCATAGTCGCTGGAATTAAAAAAGATAATAGTCTTAAAAAGATATTTAAAGGAAAAGTAGATGAAGTTACCCAGAGAATACCAATAATTATAGAAAAAGATAAAAATACGATGGCAATAATTCCTAAAGCAACTTTTCGAGATTTCGATTCTGAAGTTTTTTCAAAATCAACACCTAAAAAGACACCTACTAATGTTAATAAAGTAATCATGATTATACCGAAACATTCCCAAATTATTGAATTCTTAAAAGAAGAACTCAAATATTGAATTTCTAAAAGAAAATTATTACCCTCAATCTCAGAAATTGTAGCAGTTCGTCCTGGACGAATAGAAATAGATTCCTTATTTATAGCATCAGAAATATCTACTGCTATTTTATCAATCTTATCTTTATAAATAGCATTATGTTCTTTTATTAAACTTTTAATAATATCTGGAGAGTTAGTATAATCAAAACTTATTACCTCTTTTCGTATCCCACCTAATAGCTCTGGAATGGGATTTAATTTATTGAAAGAAAACGAACAGCTGCTTGATTCTGGCTTTAAGTAAATAAAAAATACTGTGAAATTTCCTTTTGATGTACTTGAAATAATACAAGTTTCTGATGAATATATACTTGTAAGGTCAATATTAAATGGAACTATAAAAATAAAAGTTTTAGACTTTAATGATTGGATAGTTTCAATGATAACATTTTCTTTTAATATATTATTATTTAGAATTTCAATATTAATTTCTGCTTTAAAAAATAGCTCATCATAGCTTACGTTGGCTCTGACGTCTAATATAAAAAGTAATAATATATTTGTGCTGATTAAGAAAACAAAAAAAATTATTATCTTTCTTTTTCTCATATGAACTAAATTTCAAAAACGGGGCACAATAAAAAAGAATAAGGATAATGCAATTAATAGGAGCCAATTTATGCACAATAGCAAGAAAAATCTTTGATTCCTTTTATAAATGCGATAAATAATATGCTTCAGGTGTTCAATCTCTTCTTTCAACTGGTCAGGGTCTTCTATTAGAGGAAAAAATTGCGAATCATGTCTGAATAAAAATAATATTAGATAAATCCATAAAACAACAAGCGCATATCCTGTGATAATTAAAAATATAAATATTGCAATAGTTGAAAACCGATTAAATCTTGCCATAAAAAACATCAAGCCGATAAAAACTGTGGAAGTAAAAACTGTTAAGAGAAGATAAATTTGACGGGTTCGACGCAATAAATAAATTTCATTTCTTAAATATTCATAATTCATAAAACCAAAATCATCACTATATTTTTTCATTTGTTCTTCCCTCTCGACGTGATTCATATTGTCCCCAATCTATGACTCTTTGACTTATATCACAAAGGGAATTCGGATTCAAATAAGGGTGAATAGACCTCCGCCAATTTTGTCACCAAAATGTCACAGAATTTGACTAAATTCGCCCAATTATGGCTATAGTTGATTAAATAGAATGAGAAAGGAAACACAAGAAATTTCAGGGGAACATCTGGGAAATAAGTTGGTAGCGGGGGCTGGATTTGAACCAGCGACCTCTGGGTTATGAGCCCGACGAGCTACTAGACTGCTCTACTTCTGTAGAATTCATATTTTTTGTCCCGTTTTTATTGGTTTTTAGAGTATTATTGGACTCACATACCTCAATTTTGCTTAAAATATGGGGGTTTTATCCCGTCAAATTTGGCAAAAATGGCAAATAAATGGGATGAAATCTTTAATCTTATAAGTTATTGATAATAAATTAATTATAGAAAGTTTGAGTTTACATAATGTTAGATATCCGAACCAAACACCTGTCTTCAACTAAATTCAGATATCCATATTTGAGAGACTCCTTGGTCAATCTCAAATATCCAAAAAGTTCATACCTGATTTCTTTTTTTCTCTTTATACTAGTATAAAGAGCTTTTTCTCTCACCTATACACACGCCTGCACATAAAGACTTTTTTCAAAATCTCTATAAAAATACTATTGCAGATCTTCCATGTGAAAAGACGTCAAATAAATCAATAAATCTCACTCAGGAACAAAAAACACCTGGGATATTATCTAAAATATATATTTTTTTGCTTTGTGTTGCCCTACCTGTCATGATCAGCTATATAGACGTGTAATTGACTTCAAAAGGCAAATTATTTTCTTAGAATCAATATTTGAATATCTTCAGCAAATTTAAATCTACCTGTAAAACTCAGATATCCATAAGAAAAGATAACCTCTTTAGCAACACCCCAAGAGGATAATAACCTGGCTTAACCTAAGTCCTATTTACGGCAATATTTTTGCCCGAAATTCCTATTTAGAATCGTTTTTTATCCCTATTTCCGTCTTTATACCTTCACCTAAGCAACCCCAGGACACTTTAAATAAGAGTTTATGTATGACCTCTGTTAGAACATAGTACTTAACCTAAAACCTGGAATGCAATAATTACCCCATGATAAGGAATGGTATAAAAATACCATGGTACAGAAATATGATAGAAATGGAATGGTTTTTATTAGTGACCTGTAAGAAATGCAATGGTTCTTTATTTAACTTACACTGCACGCAAATGCTTAAAATCTTTTGGCCAAAGGTTGGTTTTTCTCAAAGGCTTTCTACTTATCAAGTCTTTCCGTATAGCAAGTATGAACTCTCCAATTGCCTTTTCTCTCTCCTCATCTGAATGTTTTTGATCTGCACGTACCGTAAAAAGAAAATTGTATGCTTTATAAATCACCTCATCGGGGCAATACATCCAACATAAGTTAAGTTGATTTAAAAACTCAGTCCTCAGCTTTTTTTCCAGCTCTTTGTCAGATAAACTAACGTAAAACCCTCTGAGGCTTCTGATTAACTTTGAGTATTTTTCTTCCTTTCGCTTATATTCCTCATAAATCCTCTTGCTTCGTTCATTCAAGCACCAAGTCAGAAAGCCAACACCTAGTGTAATTACGGGAATTAATACAATTAATACGTTAAGAGTCTCTTGTTCCATTACTAATATTCCCTCCTGTAAAAAATAACCTCTTCAATATCCGTACAGAAAGCTATAATAACTAACTAAACATCCTCATAATACTTTGCTCTCTTTTTCATATATTCCTTTTCTGCTTTAGTAGCCTTAAAAAATTCTTTCTTTTTCCTTCTCAAAATACCATCCTCACCTTGTTGCTTAAGAATCCCTTGAAGATTATCCTCAATATCACCCCCAGCCCAAGTCCCTGAGTTATCCTCTTCTCTTTCAACCTGGATAGGTTTCTGCTTCTTAGACTCATCCTCTATCTGAAATAACGCCTTAAGATAACGCCTTAAATTTTCTTCATTCGCTTCTCTACCTATAACATATCGATTGACTTGAGCAACCTTAGCAGCAACCCGCTTTTCAAATAATTCCTTTTTATCCTCAGAAGTCCATTTTCTAAAACGCCTCAATACAGCCGATGCAGAGCAGCTATAACGCCGCCCTATGTTTGCAAAAGACAACCCAGACTTTCTGAGTTTTAAAATTCTTTCTTTATCCGATTCATAAATCTTCACTTTCTCGACCCCCAAAATTCTTCTTGATCTCCCTCTATATATGAACTTTAGTCAGTTTTTACCCTTCCCTTAATTCTAATTTTATCTTATCACTTTTACACTTATATTTAAAGTCAGAATTAAGAGGCTTCATTCATCCCTCATCATATATACCCTTTCATAAGAAGAAATGAGAAAAATTTTTCTACCAAAAAGTTAGAATAAATATCGGAATCATGCACTTAAAAAAGCACCGTTTTTTTCTTTCATTTTGTCTTTCTTCATTTGAATTTACTTTTTCTTTTTATTTTTATATAATCCTTCTAAATAGTCGTAAAAGGAGGATAGACAATTGATAAGTAAAAAAGCAAGTAAAAAAATACCCAGAAAACCACGTACGATAACTGAAAAAATCCCAGTGAAAAAGCAAATTCCTTCAATATCAATCCCTAAAGTTCCACCAAAAAAGAAAAAATGAATTTATAAAATTACTTATTTGTTATTTTTTAATTTCTCGTATAATTCACCTAATTCAGAAAATGCTTGAGGCTGTCCTTCCATATAATCAGCAAGAACTTCTTTCTGGTCTAGATATGCTTTTTTATACCAATTGACAATTAATCCTCGGTAAAGGTCAGCCATTTTTAGTGGAATAAATTCTTTGTTTACTAAATACGCAAGCCATTCTAAGTGACCCAAAAAAATTATGAAAAAATCACCAATTTTATTTTGGCTTTCATATTCTCTTTTTTTATCCAACAGGTCAACATTTTTAGCAACAAATTCCCGTAGAAGCATCACTTGATTATTTTTTTGTTGTTGTCTGGAAGCAAAATATTGTTGTCTGGAAGCAAAATAATTTAATAATAATGCTATGCCTGCAAATATAACTGTAATAATTCCTATCCATTGAATAATCATTAATTCCTCCTTCCTCCTTCTTTTTTAAAAGCATAATTCCGATAAATATTAAGTAAAAACGTTTTTTATTATGAGGTGAATATCCGTCCTAAAGACGTCCTTATAAAAATCAGGAAGCCAGGACTTTAGTGTCACTGGCTTCCACTTGCCTCAATACTTTTTATATTTTAACTTTTCCGTAAAGTAAATCTTCCACACTAACCAACTTAATATCTAAACCTTTTGCCTTTACTCTTGCCACCTCTTCATGTGCACCTCTAGTAAAACTAAAAGCTACTATAAAGCCCTTCTCATATTTACCCCTTCTTAATGCTGTCTCAAAGTTATCAACTACATTGCGACCTACTTTCTCTGACTGTTTCACTTGAATTCCTGCTCTCTCAGTGAAAATAGTTTTATCGTAATATCCGTCAATTCCCATATCGGCTGATAATTTTTTACTTTGTTTTGCTTTCATTTCATTTATTATCCAATTCTGGAATTCAAAAGGTTCTAATGATTTTAACTCTGTTAATGTAGTAGGCATTCCAGTAGTTTCAAAATCCTTGCTTCTTATAGCTCCTACTTTCTCTAATCTTTTCTCAATTAAACCTATTGCAGTAGGAGAAATGTCTGTACCTATCCACCTTCTTCCAAGTCGTTGAGCCACTACCATAGCTGTTCCACAACCACAAAACGGGTCTAAAATTAAATCACCTTTATTAGAAGAAGCCTTGATTATTCGCTCTAAAAGAACTTCTGGTTTTTGAGTAGGATAACCAAGACGCTCATGTGAAGAAGATACAAATGTGATATGAAACCATGTCCTTGGAGGGACTTTCTTATAATACTGGCGGTATGTGTTCTCACTCTCTTTTGACAACCCCTTTCCCCCCGTTTTGCTTCTTATTACATATCTTTTCCCTTCCTCATTAACGTGTTTGTATTGAGCCAATACTTGAGGTGTTGGTTCTTCTGCTACCTCTTCCCAGTTGAAAGTCCAATTATTACTCTTTGTATAGAAGAAAATATTGTCATGTTTAGAATTCCATTGTTTTTGATTTAACTCCCGTCCTGAATAGCACCATATCAATTCATTTCTAAATTTAGCTCTTGTAAAAATTTCATCTAACATTACTTTCAAGTAATGACTAGCATGCCAATCACAGTGAAGATAAAAAGAGCCAGTATTCTTCAAAACATCATACATCTTGACGATTCGCTCTCTCATCCACTCAATATAAACGTTTATCCCCCCAGCCCACCTATCCTTAAAACTTCTTACTTCCGCCTCATCACCCCAGATAACTTCATAATGCCTATTGCTAAAAAAAGGCGGATCAAGGTAAATTAAATCTACTTGTATACCTTTCTTGATTAAATCATCCAGAGCCTCTAGATTGTCTCCGCAGATTAAAAGATTTTTAGTAAGCTGATTATTTGCTTTCATTTTGATTTACTCTTTTTTATTTTTAATATTTAATACTCGAAGATATTCAAAACCCTTATTTGTAATTTCAAAAAAATCATTAATTTCTCCATTATCTATTTCCAAAAAGTTATTAGATGGTTTGTCTACAACACGTATTAAATCTTTTGCTAGAAGGCTATAAATAAGAATATTTAAACCCAAGTTAGCACCTTGCACATTTTTTGGTCTAAATTTTTTGATATAAATGTCAAAAAGGGTTTTTCTCAACGCTACTCCCTTATGTTCAGCCCCAACTTTTGATAGAATATATACAGCTTTTTCATCAAGTTCTATCTCTTCATATTTTTTTGTTTTATTAGAGATTTGATGTAAATCTTTCTTGAGCTCTATAATTGTTCTATCGATTTCCTTAAATTTATTATTGTAATCTCCTTTATGTCTATCGAAACCATCAATCAAATTTTTATGTCCATCAGAAGTTTGTGGACTTTTTATGTTTTTATAAATAAGAATTTGTAAGATTAAAATAGTCAAGAATAGGAATAAAAGAATATAATCAAAAACCCTTAAATTTAAATTTAACTTTAATAGCCAACCTACTAATCCTATAAGAAGGAAACAAACAATCCCCCCCACTATAGAAGATAAAAGGGGATTTTCCCTTATTCGCTTGTAAATGTTCACTTTATTCCCCACCCTCAATCAACCTATTTAGCACCTGGGTCAACAGCCTCGATAAGATTTTTAGTAAGCTGATTATTTTTCATTGTTCAAAAATCCATATTTTTAGAAATTCTTAACTTATGAAAAACTAAATTTTATATTCATCCTTAAGTTCTTTTGCCATCGAAATTAATACTTTCTCTCCAACTGTATACATTTCTTTAAATGAATCTTGCATTTCTTTTATAATTTTTGACATGGTTTCTGTTTGTTTTTTAAATATTGCTTCATCTATTAATTTAATCCTAGTCTCCAAAGAAATTCTTTTGTACAATTCTTTAAAATCTTTTGCTTCAACTGAAGTAATAATATCAAAGTATTTTTTTTGCTCTTCAACTTCAGCTTTTTCGATAGATAATTTTTGAAATTCATTATCAAGGATATTCCGTTTACCTACAATCTCAGACAATTTATTGCTGTAGTCTGTCAATTTTTTCTGAACATCCTTACTATAAAAACTCGAAACTAAAATTCCTTGATAATATATATTCTCAAAGAATTCTAATACTTTTCCCCAGTCAATTCTAGTAATTAACCAATGAACTTGAGAATTCCTCCAAGAAAAGCCTTTAAATATTTCATACTTTAATTCAAATCTTCGTGTCTTTTTTAACAATTCATTTCTGAATATATCTATTGCTTTAGCTCCTTCTGTTCGGTAATTTTCTAGTTTTTTACTCAATGAATTTTGAAATAGAAGTATAATTATATTAAGTATGATGCTTGCAACCAATAATAACAATAATAATAATATCTGATTCACTTTCCCCTCCTTTTACCTGTTCATATTCACAGTCTATAAATATACCAAATAATAATAAAAAAGTGAATCCTTACCATTGAATATACTTCTCTCCATGTCACAAATATGTCACAAAATTGATTGAAAATAGCTGAAACTATGGTATTAAGATTGAAAACTCAAAACAAAGAAAAATACTAAATACCAGGGGAAACAGGGAAAATAGTCTGGTACGCCCGACAGGATTCGAACCTGCGACCTTCTGATTCGTAGTCAGACGATCTATCCACTGAGCTACGGGCGTACCACCCCAGTTAAGGCTTTTGTATCTTCATCAACAACTTACAATCGATTTTGTTATGGTCGGTTAAGTCAGGTTATGTCGTTTTAAGTCATTTGCGTCTTGAGTTTTAATATTTTTTTTATCACAGCAATTACATTTTAGGCTCTCTTTTTTGCAAAGTTGAGATTGTGAATATTAATGGCAGTTAAGTGTAAAAAATCAGGGGATTGATGTATTTAGGCTCATGATTCAATTTAATTGAAATGATATGATATTATAAGTAGCAGAATGTTTGTACTACTATTATAATGGATTAAAAGTACTTTGGCGGAACATAATATGTATAACGGCGAAAAATCCAATAGACCATCTATTACAGAGCCTCCTAGTTTCTGTGAATATGTGGGAGAAGCTTGCGATCAAACATTTAGTACTTCCAGTATTTCTGATGGGTTTTTTGTCTATCCAAGCGATCCAGAGCTTATTGCAGGTACCATAGAAGAATCTATTCCAAAATTTAAATCTACCTTTGAAAATAAACTTTGGATTTCTTGGAAAGACCTGGGTATTTCAGGTCAAATTATTTTTTGTAAGATTTGTACAGCACTTCGATTTACAAATTTTGTGATCGCAGACGTAACCACCCTTAACTTTAACCTCCTCTTTGAAATTGGCTATGCTATTGGTCTTGGTAAACCTGTACTTCCCATTAGAGATACAACCTACATCAGGGATGAAAGGGTATTTGAAGAGCTTGGGATACTTGATACAGTCGGATATGTTGACTTCCAGAATTCGGCAACTCTTTTAAAAGGTGTGACTAAGCGAATGAGGGAAACACCGATATTCAATCAATATCCGCCTATTAATTCGGAGCAACCTCTCTACCTAATAAGAAGTCACATTCAAACTGAGGGTATGATCAAACTGATGTCTGTTCTTAAAAAAACAGGACTCCGATTTCGAACATTTGACACACGAGAAACGCCGCGTCTCTCTTTGCATGATGCGTACAAGCAAGTCTGCTCATCATACGGTGTGATTTCTCACTTAGTTGATCCGAATAGGCGAGGAGCTCTTGTACATAATGCTAGGTGTGCATTTCTCACAGGAATGGCGATGGCCGCAGGGAAATTCTCGTTGATGCTACAGGAGACCGAAATCTCTCAACCGATCGACTATAGAGACGTCGTTAAATCCTATAAAAGAGTCTCAGATATTCCTGGATTGCTCTTCCCTCTCATTAAAGCGGTTGTTGAAATGCTGCAGGAGACGAGATTCATTCCCACGGCATTACCTCTTCGACAATTGGAGACGATTGATTTGGGTGACTTAGCGGCCGAAAACGAAATTGGATCGTTGCGTAACTACTTTGTCCCAACAGGCCAATTCAATGAAGCCAAGAGAGGGCATGCCAGACTTGTGGTTGGCCGAAAGGGTGCAGGCAAGACAGCTATCTTCTATGGTATTCGGAGTACATATAAACCAAGCCATGATCATTTGGTACTGGATCTAAAACCAGAAGGTCATCAGCTTACGAAGTTACGCGAAAGCATTTTACAGGAATTATCTCCGGGTTTGCGCCAGCATGTTCTTACGGCTTTTTGGAATTATTTGTTACTAATGGAAATTGCACATAAAATAATCACTGTAGAAGGGAAATATGCATACCGTACTTACGATCTTAAAGATGCCTATGAGAAAGTTGTAGAAGCCTACGGTGAAAACTCACATCTTGAAGAGGCCGACTTCTCCGAGCGTTTACTACGATTAGTTAACGAAATCTTAGATCGAAGGAAGGATATAACGAAAATTGCCGAAACGGCTGATGTTACTCAGCTGATCTATAAGCAAGACATTGCCCCACTTAGAGTCGCATTAAGTGATTATCTTGCATTAAGCAAGAAGGAAGATGTGTGGATTCTCTTCGATAATCTAGATAAGAGCTGGCCAGTTTCTGTTGCCATTAGCGAAGATATCATGACACTGAAGTGTCTTTTAGAAGCGACTCGGAAGCTCCAAAGACAGTTCGAGTTAAGAAAAGTCGAAGTCCATAGTGTCGTCTTCATCCGTAATGACATCTATGATCATTTGGTGGTTGACCCTGCTGATAGAGGAAAGGATACCGCGGTCATCCTAGATTGGAACGACCCTGAAGTTTTTAAAGAGATTCTTGGAAGGAGAATCGCAACTAGCACTGAGTTAGACGAGCCTTTCGACGTTCTTTGGTCACACTTTTTCGAAACTCATGTCAACGGCGAGGAATCGTTTTCGTACATCTTAGAGAGGACACTTATGAGGCCGCGGGAACTTTTACGCTTCACACGTGAAAGCATCAACGTTGCTGTCAATCGAAATCACGAAAAAGTTACAGGAGCTGATATTCTGCAAGCAGAACAATCATGCTCAGAGGATTTATTAGTTGATGTAAACTTTGAACTAAAGGATATTACTCCGGACTACGCTGACGCTCCCTACGCCTTTATTGGAAGCAAGATAGTGCTATCAAAGGCAGAGGTTAAACAACTGCTCGATGAAGTCAAGATCCCCCCTGACGAAATTGAAAATGTCGTGAGACTCCTTTTGTGGTTTGGTTTCCTGGGGATTTACGTGAGTGCGGATGACAATAGGTACTCTTATCAATATCAACATGATGTCAAGAGGATGCAAAAGGATTCAGCGAAGTCGCCGTATTGCATTCATCCAGGCTTTCATAAAGCCCTTGGCTGTAAGGAAGAAAGCTGAAGACGAAGAATTTAGGATAGATTGTGCAGCATGTATCACGTCGATTATGCCCTTATCTAGCCCACAGTTAAGACATTTTCTTAGTGAGCCCCTCCCCATTGTGTTATATGTTAACTCATGGAGATAATTAGGTATCAAAGTAAGAAGAAGAAAGTTGATGTTTTGTACAAAAGCCATACAATTTTCTTGGGTGGTTTGGAGTGTATCTACCAACATTGTATGAGAAGTCAAATATGACTGTCTCTTTGTCCAGAATGTTTGCCCAAACTACACGGGGAAAGCGCCTATTAAGGAAATTGATGGTCCCGGGAATTGGGAGCCTCTCATGAACAGTAAGAATGGCATCTCGTGTAGCATCGCTCCAAAATCTAGTTACAATAAAAAGGAGGTATGTAATGGCATTAGTAAACATTGGGGTTGATCTTGGGGTGACTGCAAAGCATCATGCTGAGATCAAGAATAGTGAGGGGATTGAAGTTTGCTCACCGGTTACATTTGCAGGAACAAAAGAAGGATTTGATATGGTGAGCGAGCATGTCCTAAAACACGTAGATGAGGAGGCAAAATTAAGGTTTATATGTGAGCCTACCTCTATGTCATGGTTTCCACTGGCTGTGTATGCGAAAAGGAATGGACATGAGATAATGCGAGTTAAAGCACAAAAGTCCCATGATTTACGAAAGTATTATTCCAGGCATACTAAAAGCGATAAGTTAGATGCCAAGGCACTTGCAATGATGCCCATTGTAGACAGGGAGGCAATTGAAGAAGTCTATCTGCCAGATAAAGTCACTAATGCTTTAGACAGGCGATGTCGGCAGAGAGAAAAGATTTCTAAGGAGATAGGCTCTATAAAAACCCGCATGAAATCCTTGTATCATTGGGTAATGCCCGGGCTTACAGATTGTTTCGAAAATCCATATGGAAAACGAGCAAAAGCGTTTTATAAAAAATATAGCAATCCTTTTAAGGTTAAGCATTTAGGGATTTCCAGACTGCACAGGGTCTTAGAAAAAGCAGTCAGACAGCAATCCTCAGAAGGATTAGCCGAGCGGGTGTATGAAGCAGCAATCAGGGGATGTGAGTTATATGGTCATTTAGGCGAATATATAGATTTTGATGAGCTGCAAAAAGAGGTTGAGTGTGAGTTGCAACTGTTGGAAAGTCATGAAAAGGTCCAGAAAGAAGTTGATGAAGCAATAAACAGACTCTATAAGCAGGCACACCCAACTAAGAACATAGAAACGATACCAGGGATTGGAGAAACTCTTGGTCCTGTGTTTTTTGGAATCATTGGGAACTCGGAAAGATTTTCTTCCCAATCAAAAGCAAGGGGCTATTCAGGAATGATACCGAGACAGAAAGACTCTGGTGAGAGTTCTAAGAAGGGATTAAATATCACCAAAGATGGTCCCTCAAGATATCGCCGTGCTTTATACCTAGCATCTGATACAGGGAGGCAATGGGATCCGCAGCTGGCAAAGGTATATTATGACCAGATGGTTCACAAGGGTAATTGTCATAACCAGGCGGTTTGTGCTGTGTCTACCCATCTGATTGGAAGAATTATCAGAGTATTAAAAGACAAAAGGCCATATGAACGCAGAGATCTTGAAGGAAAGCCTATAACAAAAAAAGAAGCTAAAATCTTAATAAAAAGGGAATTAACTGTGCCCGAAGAGACAAGAAAACGGACACGCAGCCGGAGAAAAACGAAGGGATACAAACGCAATCATATAAGAGGCATTGCCCAAAAGCAATCCTCAAGATCTGCGCCGTATCCCTCATAAAAAATTGTATTAAAATTGATTAGGTTAATCAAGTTAATAAGCGGATTTTGGAGAGTTTATTCTGACTCAAAACTAACTTGACATAGCTTAGGAAATCTGGACAGAAAATGCCCTTCTTTAAGGTGAAGTTTGAACCTGCTTTCAATGATTTCACAGTTCCTACCACCATGTCAAAAAAACGAGGCTCTGAGAGCCGATATAAGCCACGATCTCAGTTCGATTCATGTTAAACCCTTTGCACAATTCCGGCATCCCGGGCCGTTGAGACTCTATAATAGACTTCAAAAGCTGTTTTCCCAGCCAAGGAGGCATGGGGCCTTTCGGTGTTGTAGAAACCAAAATAATCCCCCAATTCCTTCCTGGCCACCAGGACTGAAACATAGTCGTTGAGATAGACTTCCTCATACTTGACCGTGCGCCACAATCTTTCTACAAAGATATTGTCATACAATCGACCACGGCCGTCCATGCTGATCCGGATTTCGGCATCTTTGAGAATCCCGATAAATTCCTCACTCGTGAATTGAACTCCCTGATCGGAGTTGAATATCTCAGGCGTTGAGACCATGAGTGCCCGTCTCAGAGCCTCAAGACAAAATTCCTTTTCCAGTGTGATCGAAAGTTCCCAAGAAAGCACATACCGACTGAACCAATCCATGATCACAACCAAGTAGACGAAGCCATGAAGCAAACGGATGTACGTGATATCGCTGCACCAAGCCTGGTCCGGGTGATCGATCCTCATCCCTTTGAGCAAATAAGGATAGACCTTATGTTCAGGGCAGGACCTGCTGGTCCGTGGCTTGGGATAGATGGCCTCAAGCCCCATGAGCCTCATGAGACGTCTCACCCGTTTTTCATTCACCCAATGACCCTGATTTCTAAGCTAATCCCTCATCTTCTCTACTCCGAAGGTGGGTCGCCGGGTGTACTGCTCGTCAATCAGACGCATCAAGAAATCGTTATAGGTATCTTTCCTTCGGGATTTGTAATAAAACGATGAACGGGTCATCCCCAAAAGGTCACACTGCCTTGATAGGGAGATTAGGGGACTTTTCAACTCCATTTCCTTCCTCTTCTCTATGATAGGAGCTTCAACGATTTTTTTTTAAGCCAATCCAGTTCGACCTTCAGTTGACCGATCTGGCGATAAAGCTCATCGACAAGCTCCTCCGAATCCTTATCCTTTTTCTTCCGTCTGTCCGTGAAAAGATCCGGAAGGGATTCGAGAAGCTGCTTCTTCCATTTGCAGATCTGGTTAGTATGAACTCCAAAGGTACTGGACAGCTCAGCCAGCGTCTTCTCTCCCTTGACCGCTTCCAAGGCCACCTTGGCTCGAAATGTCGCATCATAACTTTTTCTCATATTGACCATATTACCATACCTCCTCCGAGATTATGGCAGGCCAAATTTCACCTTATTGCATTGTCCAGTTTCTGGGGAGTAGTTCAGGCTTGAAAGATTGTAAAAATTATTTATTAATTTGATATTTTTCTTTTTATAACAGCAGCAATAAAACTTACTACTAGAAGCAAGGGGGCTGCGTAGAACATCCATTTCTTTATGGGTTTAGGAAAGATAATTTGATCGGCTTTTCCTGAGATGATGAAACCTGC